>Ga0233341_1000029_pt1 | contig 18577 bp, 5 predicted proteins | sample GEONDECOMP247_FD_180672 | JGI IMG/M metagenome (GOLD analysis project Ga0233341, IMG submission 180672) | Leaf litter microbial communities from Shasta-Trinity National Forest, California, United States - GEON-DECOMP-247 | ecosystem: Environmental > Terrestrial > Plant litter > Unclassified...
ATTATTTTTTATTCTTTTTTTTTTTTTTTTTATTATTTATATTTTTTTTCTTATCTTATTTGGTTATTTTTTTGTCTCGCACCCTTCATATTATTCTGTTGGTTATTTTTTTTTTGTTATTTTTTTACCTTTTTAATAATAATGAACAAGGAGCGGTAAACAATGATTAAGAATTAAGAAATGACACGCCCCTCGGTTTAAAGTGGAGCTGGACATAGAAGGAAGATAAATGATGAGCTATATAAAATTTTATAGAATATTTTTTTATACTATTATAAACAGCTTATCATTAACTTTTAAAAATAAAAAATATAATTAAACATTATTAAAAATTTTTATTATTCTTTTGAAGTTTTAAGAATTTAAAGCAATAATCTTATATTCTTATATAAAGGAATACAATTAACAAATTTTAATACTATTATCTAAAAAAAATCAATACTAATCTTATTATCTAAAAATAAATAAATATATTATGAAATTTAAATAACTGATTCAATATTAAAAATTTTTTTTACGTAGCGTGAAACAAGCCACAAGGCTCATTGGGCGACGCAAGCCGGAAATTGTTAATAAATTATTATAGAGGGAGAACAAGGTCTGAACCTTAATTATATTTTTAAATACAAAATATTTATGAATTCTAATTAAAGATGTGACGCTGTGGTGCCGCCTACGGGGTATAGTCTATTTTTTTTTCAGCTAAAGATATAAATTAAAATAATTTAAATATGCCAAGCTAACACTACACGATAAATTAATTTGTATAATTTTTAAACTTTCTTTTAGGTGCTGCGCTAAAAATTTATAAATCGACATATAAATTTTAATATTATTACTAAAATTTTAAGATTTAATAATTTCACTGCGCGCCTTCATACTTTCTTTCATTAATAGCCATAAAAAATATAGATTTTTTTTTACTTTATTAATACTATTTAAGCCAAAGGCGAAAATAGAAATTTTGGCTGATAATTTTTTTTTGAAGTAGTGAAGCGAAATTTAAGATATTTCAATTAAAAACACTTTTCTCACTGCGCGCGACCTTTGTGTTTGTTATATTAAATTTTATATATAAACACAGACCTTAGAATTAAATTTTTCTATTTTGGCTTTACATATTAATAAAAATTTTTGAAGTTTTACGAATTAATTTATTAACTCGTTCGCCCTATTACACAACACGGCCATATCTCTATAACGGTTACTGCAGACCAGTGGCTACTCACACAACTAGGATTAGGCCAGTATGATAAAAGTTACTACCCGTACTAGAGGATTAGATTTTACAAATAATCACAAGTATAATTCATCTTGATAACTCTGGATAGTATAAATGTAAAAAATTTAACTAACATATTAATTAGCCATAGTGGCTCCTCGATTTAGCCTTAGTATTAAAAGAATAATTTTAGTAATATCTAATTTTATTTTATTAAAAGGCCCGCGTACTGTTTACACTATTAAATAAAATTATATTGCCCTGTGAGAGTATTGAACTCCCTGCTCTACTTCTTCAGAGTAATGCTTTAACCATTTAAGCGACCAGGGCTTTTATTTTTTTATTTTATTTTAAATTAGTTACCTTCTTGTATTACTGTTCCACCATTAGGCTCTCCAACTGTAGCACTTCTATACTGTCACGTTGCTTGTTAAAACAGCGGTGTAATATAATTCCCTGACCTGGCGAGTGACTCATAAAACTTATCCGTTGGCCGCAAGCTACAGCAGGAATTTTATAAATCTTTCAACATCGTATTACATAAAAATTTTTGTAATTCTTACTAGAATTAAAAAATAATAAGTTAAAAAGGATTCATGCGTCTTCACAAACAATAAATAGCCTCGCGGGTATATTTATTTTGTTAATTAAAAATTTAGTGAAGATATTAGCATGGTGCGAGTATATCTTAATATTTGAAATACAAGATTATTTTTTTTTAATTCAATATATGGAGGGCAGATTATTTTTTTTAAAGGGCAAATTATTTATGGAAAAAGATAGATTTGAACTATCATTTTTGTGGTGCAAACACAACAGATTACCATTATCTGATTCTCCCTTAAAATAAAAATTAATAAAAATTTAGCTATTTTTTTTAATAATAAAAAGGGGGTTATTTAAGAGATATTCTCCAGCAGCACTTTCCAGTACGGCTACCTTGCTATGACTTTTGAGATGTTACCTAAATGCCTTAACGACAAGCACTTTTCTTAAATTTCCTGTTTATGTTACATAAACTTAGACTTAAAATTTTTTTAATTAACAGGCTGATAAGCCTCTTAATTATAACTTTAAGTCAACATATAGGCATAAATATTTTTTAAATATTTATGATTTTATATTTAAAATTTAAAGTTTAAAAATACCCCCCGTTTCCAACAGTTTAAATTCCTTCCCAGCGACAGACAGTTAGTTCATCAAGAATTAAAGCTTCACCGTTGCGTCTACTTATCAACGATTACTCGAAATTCCTTCTTCATGTACCCGAATTTCAGGGTCCAATCTGTAATAAGACTTCTTTTTGTGATTAGCTCATTCTCGCGATTTCGCTTCATTTTGCTAAAGCCTTCGTGGCACATCTATAGCCCAAGGTCATAAGGGCCATAACGGCTTGTCTTAGCCCCAAGTGACCCGTGATCTCTGGTCACTCACATAGGTTCAAGTTAAGTTAAAATTAACTGAAGGGATTGCGTCCGTTACTAGGAGTTAACCCTACTTTTCACAACACGGACTGACGACAGCCATGCAACACCTGTATTTTTTTTTAAATAGAGATATAAAATATATATTATACTTATTGTATATCAATACCCAATTTCAAACACACCATTACTTAGCCTTTAAGGCACTAAATAACTGATTATATGCCTAAAAAAATTTTTTCTTTAATTTATTTAGCGATGGATTAAAAAGTATTACAAAATCTAATGTATTAAAAAATTGCTTAATATTATTTAAACTTAAAGGATAAAAATTCCAATTAAGCATAAATAACTATCCCCTTACAAAAGCCACTAAAAAATTAATAAGAATGGAGAAACATAGTTTTTTTATTTATTTTTTTATTTTATTAATTTAATTTTTTATTTTTTTTATTTTCTCCTCTTGGTTAATTTTTTATTTTTTTATTGTAAAAATTTTTAATAGGAAAGGTTTATTTAATTAAACCTAGCAATTATACAGACATAATCTAAAATTAATATCTTAAGCTTTGACATAGCCCTTAGATCTGCACGATACACAGATATTATTAAAAATGTGTCTATATGTAAAATGTTATGTACAACGGAATTAAAAAATTTTTCAATTCAATTATTACGCGATACATATTTTAAATATAAACACTCTGCGGATTTCAGTAGATTGTTTAAGAATATTAAACAAAACTAGAAAAAAAAATATATTTAATTTTTCTGACACCTAAAATTATAATAAAGGCTTTTTAATATATATTAAAAAGTATGATTATAATTTTAACATGACTAATCTCCTTATGTCTCCGTGTCTGCAAAACCTTTCAACATCGCAGATATTTTAATAACCAAATCATATCTCCTCCCTGATTTTTTCATATAAATATAAAACTATAAATCAAAGTTACGTGGCAAATTTTTAGTATTTAGACGGGGGAAGGACATAACCCTATCCCGCTATATCATACCTTGAATTTATTAACTAGAAAAAACATATTTTTCGGGAGCCCATATCTTTTACGTTTAAAATTTAAAAATTTTTTTTTTCAAAATATTCAAGACCTGGTAAGTTTTTACGCGGACTATCGTATTAAATAACATGCTTCACTTCGTTTGCTTCAAGACCGACTAATTTTTTTGTTTTCAGCGTTTGCCACCGTACTCACAAGGCGGAATGGTTTACGTGTTTACTTTCCAAACTAACCGTAGCTAACAGTTGCCATTCATCGTTGACAGAGAGGGTACTTGGGTATCTAATCCTTTTTCCTCGTTCTCTCCTTCGTTCCTCAGCGTCAATCTATACCTGATAAGCTGCTTTCGCCTTTAGCATTCTACCACATATCTAAATATTTCATCCCTACATGCGGCATTAAGCGGTTCACACTCTATTAGATTCTATCTTTAAATTGGTTTAAAAGATGCCTACGAACCCTTTACGCCTGTTTATTACGACTAACGTTTGCGTCTCTGGCCTTACCGAGTCTTCTGGCACCAGCTTTGGACGACACTATTGGCAACGGGATGTATCATTATTATTCCCGCGCGACATCACAAGTGACACACACATAGAAAAAAAAACCTAAAAAGTAGTCTACCTTTTATATTATTTTTATTCAAACCGCTTTTGCGTGACGACGAAGAACCATACGGATACGTTTCTCCCCTTGTTGGGTTATGAGCCCTAGACACTCGGAATAAAAAAAAATGTGATTTCAGTTAGCTAGTTCGCTCTTTCGAGCATTGACTAATATTCTCGACTGCTGATAGCGTTGATGTCAGCTGTAATACAGTATGAAATACTGTATCCTTAAACAGAATCTTTTTGCGTTCTTATTTAAATGACTTGCATATAAAACGACAATTTAACGTTAATTACCGCTACTTGGGTCATCTCAATCCCAATGTGACCATTTGGTTCCTCAACCGTGGCTTTTGATCGTCAGCTTGGTTGGGCTATTATCCCTCCAACTACCTATAAACAATTTAAATAGATTTTACATAGCAGATTATTAATCCTTTAATATTAAAAAATAAATTTTTAATGTTTATTCCATCCATTTGTGATGAACTACACAGATCTTATTTAAAATACTCACCTCTACACCCAGATTTTTTTTATAAATCAGCGATTTGCATGCCTCGAAACTACTGAATAACGTTCAGCCAGAACCAAAATTAAATTCTCTGTAAGTTAATAATATATATTTTTTAATAATATTATATAAAACCATTTCTTATTTAAATAAAAAAATTTTTTATATTCTCTTTTATATTTTTTTAGTGAAATTTATAAGGCTAGCACTATAATTTCGGCGTATAATCGCCATAGGCAGTGCAACACTAAAATTAAAACAAATGAGCACTGTTGGCGCAGCAATATTAACATCAACAAATACCCTATCTACGTATAGGGGGACGTGTCGGCGGAAAGGTTGCGCCCTTAATTCATAATAGATTCTACTCTTCAAAACCTAAAAGTGAACTATTTGAACCAACAGTCTCTATCTTATATCCTAATGAGAATAAAAGTGCAGATTTTAAACATTTTAATATTGCTAACGAATCTTTAGTCTCGATATCACTTACTTCAGATAAGGCACTGCCAGTACATTCAATGTCCTCTATAGCTAGTGCCTCAGTATCTAAAATAATTAAATACTCTGATAAGTTAGATTTCTTTGAACAAAGAGGTGAAATTGAAACATTTCATAAGAAGAGAACTAATAAATCAAGTTTTTATATGAAATATTTTAATTTTAGAATTCTACTTACTAAAGAATTAATTTCCTGATTTGTAGAAAAGTTTTGGTTAGATGTAGTAAGTAAAATCAAAGATGATCAATATATTATTCTTATGTTTAAGATTCATTATAGAAGTATAAGCCTTGAGGATGATATTAAACCTAGTGAAAGAGTTGTGGATATATTTGTAAGTTTTGATAAAGTTCACAGATTAATTAAGGAAGATATGGCAGACTATATTACTCAACTCTGAAATATTTTTGATAATAAGGATGAATTATATAAAGATAATGTTGTTATAAAAATTATTTTTGAATACTGGATTAAAGAAAATCAAACAGGTAAGCCTTTACACTTTCTTTCTACTTTAAAAGGAATTACAAAAACTAAGAATCCACAAAATAAAGTAAAAATTATCAGTAAAATAATTGATGGAATACCTTTAAATAATGAATATCTAAGTTGAGGAACAGTAGTACAGAATGAAAATGGATTTATAATGGTTAGAGATACTTTAAATACTAGTAAAACTTATCATATTTATGAAGCTAACACATTAAACTCTAAAAGTGCACCTTATTTCAAAATAGATATGAGGGTAAATAATAAAAATATTACCACTTTTGAGGATCATGCGCTGCAAGGCACTAGGCCCAGTTTATTCAAAAGAATTGTGACTAACTACGAATTTTATATTGATAATAAAACTCAGCAAATAGTTCTTAAAACTATTAAATTTAAGACTGACTATTTAAAACCTCTAGTTAAAGAGAAAAAAATAATTAATAAAATGATCACATTAGATATAGAGACCAGAGTTTTTAATAATTCATTTGGAGGAGAGCATATTCCTTATTGTGTATGCTATTATGATGGGACTAAAAAGTATTCATTTTTGTGACTGATTACAAGAATCATGAAGAATTATTGAAAGACGCCATATTAAGTTTATTGAAACCTAAATACTCAGGGTATAATGTCTATATTCATAATTTATCTAACTTTGACGGAATCTTCTTATTGAAAACTTTAGCTGAACTTTTAGATTCTGAAAAGTATAAAATAAGTGTTACACCAGTATTAAGAGACGGTAGTTTTATATCTATAAAAATTAAGTTTGATAAATATAGTATTTCATTTAGAGACTCGTACTTGCTATTACCAATCTCCTTAAGAGAATTATCTTCTCAATTTAAGGTAGAACATCCTAAAACTATTTTTCCTCATAACTTTTTAAATGATAAATTCAATCCTAATCTTAAATCTCAAAATGATTTAAACTATGTTGGACCAGTTACTGCTTTAAATTATTTTGGTGATCTGAGCACTAATGAGAATGTTAAATCTATTGTAGAAAATTATTCTAATTTTTTAGAAGGATATTTAAAAAGCGCTGACGAGGGACCTGAAATAGTTAATAAATTTAATAATTGGTCTTTAAAAAAAGAAAGTATTAAATATTGTTTGCAGGATTGTGTGAGCCTTTACGAAGTTTTAGAAAAATTCAATGAACAAATTTTTATTAAATTTAAAAAAAATATTCATGGGACTCCTACTCTACCTTCTCTGACTTTTGCGATATTCAGATCTAATTATTTAAAAGATTTGAATAAGTCTGGATACTATATTCCGCTTATTGAGGGTCCTATGTATAAACAGCTTAAGCTATCGTACACAGGTGGTAGTTTGGACATGTACCACCCTTCTAATACTGGTATTAATGGGCTGAGGCATAAGGTGTATTGCTACGATATAAACAGTATCTTTCCCTATTGCATGACTGAGGAAGTAACCATGTCAGTTATATCTAATAAAATGAAATATGTTACTTACTTCGAAGGTGATGTTTCACTGCTTCCTAATAGTTTTAAAGACCCTTTCGGTTTTTATAATTCGATTGTGGAAACTACTACTCCATTGGAGCATCCCATCTTACAATTGAAACATAAAACTAAGAATGGAGCAGTTAGAACTATTTCACCACTCGGTAAATGAGATTTTATGTACTTCTCTAAAGAGTTAGAGAATGCTGAAAAGTATGGATATAAAGTTAGTATTAAGAGTGGTCATCTTTTTGATGAATACCCAGTTTTTGGTTCAGTTATTAAGGATTTGTATGCTATTAAAGAAGCTCATAATAAGGATGACCCCTGATACACAATTTCTAAATTATTAATGAATAGTATATATGGGAGATTAGGAATGAGTATAGAACAGGAGAATCATTCAATAGTAATTTCTAATGAATTAGATTCTTATATAAGTAACTACGACGTAATAGATGTTAAAACTTTGACTATGGATAAAATTTTAATTTCTTATAAAGCTAAGGAGATGCTATTAGATTCTGATTCTAAAAATGTTTCTATTTCTGTAGCTTCAGCTATTACGGCTTATGCTAGAATAGTTATGTCACAATTTAAAAATAACCCGAACTACAGGGTCCTGTATTCTGATACAGATTCGATCCATACTGATCATCCAATAGACCCTAAGTATATAGGCTCTAAAATAGGACAATTCAAGTTAGAAAATATATACGATGAGGCTGTTTACATAGCTCCTAAGGTTTATGGTGGAATATTGGAGGATGGAACGCAATTAACTAAAGTTAAGGGATTTAAGAATACAATTTCTTATGCGGAACTTAAAGAACTATTGAATAAAAATCATAAACTTAAATTAAATCATAAGGCACATTGTGCTACAAATGGTTTAAAAGTATTGAAAATTCGAACATAATTAAATAACATCCTATTGGAGTCGAACCAATAACCCCTTGCTCCGAAGACAAACGCTGTACCAATTCAGCTAAAGATGTAAAAAAAATTATAAAGATTTAGATGTTGGAAATAAAAATTAAGGCATAAATTAAATATTATTATAGTTTTCAGCCTGCTGAAAACTATTGGACGCCTAACCCAAACAAAAAAATTTATTTTTAGTTTAAGTATTACGTTTTAATTATGCACATGTACTAAAAACTCCTCAGTTTAATTAGTATGAACCTGACACGTAGTTTTAGGCTTTTAACCTTAATTTTATCGTGTACTTCTATTAAAAAAAAATAATTTTTTAATTTATACGAGTAAAGAGACTTGAACTCTTACGTTCTAAGAACACCAAATCCTAAGTTTGGCCTGGCTACCAATTTCAGCATACTCGCTTTATAGCAGATACTAATATTTTAATAAGCACGGAGAAAGAAAAAAATATATGAATTACAATTTTTAGAATTTTTTTTATCATTTACACAAGGGACCAGCTTTTAAAATATGCACTTTATTTTCAATAAAGGTCTTATCCTATTTGTTATTTTTCAAGGCGGAGTGTTCTGCCTATTTAACTAAACACCAAAAATAAAAAGAAAAGTCGGCACCCAAACCTTAAGGAAAAGGGGGTAAGTCTTAAAAATAAAAGCTATTTATTTTATAAATGTTTAGGAAAATGAAATAATCGAAATTTCGTCTGCAAAGTGTAAATTTGCTGCTAAAACCACTCAGCTAATCTTCCCGCTTTTTTCTATTTATTTTTAATCTCTTTTATATATTTTTTTTATTTGTTCTTATTTTTTTTTTACATAAAAATTTCAGTTTTGGGATTTTCAATGAATCCTTCATGATACCCTTGGTACTTTTCCTATTTTAGGTTAATGTGTTAAGAAAGTTAAATCTTATGTTAATAATTTGCGGGTTTAATTTTTTCTGCCGTGGTCAGGAGGATTTTTCAATAGTTTAACATTGCTAATAAATAAAAACTTAATAAGGTAGATTTTTTTTCTACTGTGGAGCAACTAATTTTCTAGCGCACATATTATTAATTTGTAAGCCCTACTATATGGACCACAGAGTAAATAAAAATTTTTAATGTCCGTCACTTACTACTTTTAAAAAATACAAACATTTAAACCGTAAAAAATCCTAAAAAATTACTGAGTTGATCAGATTTGAACTGATATCGCTCACTTCCAAAAAATGATGTTTTTCCAGTTAAACTACAACTCACTTAAAAATTTTTATTTTTTTACAACATATAAACCAGTAATTCAATAAATAAGAGCACACAAAAAATAACTGGAGAAACACAAACTCCATAACGTCGGGGATGGTTTAAGGCTTTAAACTTACAAATACTTTCCAAAGTACTTGTTTACATCTAACTATTATAGAGGCAGAGTTAACTTCCACACAAACCTGTTAATTATCCCTTGCAAGGCTGACGCGGAGTGTGCCAACCCGCTAAAGAGTAGACTAAACTAATATATTGAACACTCTGTAAAATAATAAAAAAATATACCGAAATTTGGACTTGAACCAAAAATAATATCTTACAAGGATACGGTTTTACCAATTAAACTATTCCGGCTGAATATTTATTTATACTATGACAACATTCTTTCCTAGACTTTAAGATAGAGAATTAAAAAAAATATCTTAGAAGGTAGGTAAATGAATTTATTTTTGCAATTTATTTTTGCTTTAATGTCATACTGTAAAATAGAATAAAAATTAATACTTTTAAACTTTCAATTTTTCCGAATAAAGCCTCATACTTTTTTATAATCAATTTAAATTAAAAGGGGGTAAAACCCTTAAGTTTTAGCTCTTACCAGACTCGAACTGGCAATATGAGTATGAAACGCTCAGGTAATACCGATTTTACTAAAGAGCCTAAAATTTTTTTTATAATTTTTCCCTAATTTTTAATGGAATAATACATAACTAATAAAATATTACATATAGGCCTATACTATTTATGAGGAAATCAGGAATCGAACCTAACTCTCCAGCTCATGAGGCTGGCGTGCCAACCATAGCACCATTTCCCCTTTTTAGTCGCCTTATCCACTACGCGGCGCACGGTGTAATACACAGCGCATGGTGTAATACACAGCGCATGGTGTAATACACAGCGCATGGTAAGGAAAAGGAGACTGTTAAATTAGAAAGTTGGAGAGCTATAAGGCTAGAATACTATTAGTACAAGGGAAAAATAATTTAATACCCAAGGCACGTTATTCATAATTTATTCTTTCTTTATAATTAAATTTTAGGCGGCTTAAATATTTCTGTTTTAGTTTATTTTTATATCTTTAGGTAGAATCGGGGACTTGAACCCTGAACTTTGTCGCCACAAGACATTATTTTGCCAATTAAATTAATCCTACCAAAAACTATTTATTTTATTTTACACACTTTTATAGCGGAGTTAAAAGAATTTTTTTTAATCTCTTTTATATAAATTAAATTTTTTTATAAAAGATGAAATTATATGTTTAAATTAAAAATTTTCTTAATTTGTAGGTGCATTGCACGTATAGCTAAACTCCTTGTAACTAAACTTCACAATAAGAATATGTCGTTTAAACTTCGAACTCGTGCAAGTAAAAAAGCGCAAACCCCTAAGTTAAACTTAATTTAGCACGAATAAATCTTAAAAAAATTTTTAATTTAAGCCTATGTGTGCCACGCGTTGTGAATCGAAGCGAACAAGTTTTATTAGATATTACGGGGTAAACGGTAAACATAGCCTATAACATCTAGTTTGTTAAAAATAAAATTTACTACGGACAAATCAAGATAAAAGCGAAACTTCAGACTTCATAAGACATAAATAAAAGATATTTAAAAAATAAAATTGTTATGTTTTTTAAGATAATAAATTAGGGAGTTTAATGATTTTTAAAAATTTTCTCTACGTGTTTTAAAAATTTAACTGATATACTTTAAGAAAATATAAGATTTTTACTAATTTAAAAAAATAAGGCCAAGAAGATTTGAACTTCTACAGATTTCTCATCAAGAAATTATTCTACCATTAAATCATGGCCTCAATAAAAATTAAAAAATATGAAAACAAAGCACTAAATTAGCAATACAAAAATTTTCACGCTAAGCGTACGCAGACAAAATTTTTAATTTAAAGAATATATATTTTTACATAGTAAATAACCCTCCCACATAAAAATATTTACTTTGGCTTTTATACTTTTCATCTTTCTTATAAACTGGTTTTTTAAGCCCTAACTGTTTATTGGAATTTTTTATATTTAAGTCATTAAAAATTTTTTGTGCACAGTATTAGGGAACAATACACAAACAGCCGTAACTTTAAATTATTTTATATAAATACTCACAGGTCTTGAAATTTTTATAATTTTTTAGTTTTTATTTTCTTATTTTTCGGACACGGTGAGATTCGAACTCACGACTCTTTTAAAGTAATCGTTTTCAAGACGATCGTATTAAACCAGCTCTACCACATGTCCTTATATTTTTTTATAACATATTTTTAAATATAATTAGACCCTATTGGGAATAAGGGATAAAAATGATTTTCGGGTGCTGATTATATATTACGTGTCTAAATTAGTATGCATTAGCTGTATTCGCCTTATTTGAGATATGTGCAGTGTATTAGTCGCACTCATACTTTGATAATTTAGAAAGAATGTAGTGCTATTTATTGTATAACTAAGTGGGGCGTAAAACTAATAGTACTAATAATACTAAAAATACAAAGCCTGTAGGCGTAATACTAATAATATTAATAACGCTGAAAAGGGGGTTACACTATCTTAGAAACACATACGAACAAAGAGACTTGAACTCTTAAGGAAATACTTCCACCTTTTCTTAAGAAAGGATTGTTTACCAATTTCAACATGCTCGCTATTTTTAATAAATTTACTAACTATCACTAAAATACTTTTTTTTTTATAAATTTATTATTACAATTTTCCTCGTATGTTTTTCACGCTAGATTTAGATTGATTTTATACCTTGATTATTTTTATTTACGGTTAGGCCTATATATTCGTAACCGTTGGAGTATGTGCATGCCCGTACACGGGATTAAAGATTTATAAATTAACAAAAATTTTATTTTAAACTATTTAAAAGACTTATGTTAAAAGACACAAAATTTCACAAACACTCAGGTAGAGCCGCTGTTATTTTAAGATTATTAGGGCGCTACGTAACGTAGATCAGATAGTGCAAGGCGCTATGCGCAGCACATACAAGAGTTAGGCGAATCGAACACCTTCCTTTGATTTTGAAGATCACAAAACTACCGTTATTCTAAACTCTTAAAATTTTTCGCCTTAATTTAATAAGAGTGAACTATTAAGCTATAGAAAATATTTAAAATTTTTCCTACTTCGTCTTATATAATCTCTAGGATTTGATTTTTAATTTATTTTTTTTCAGGTTTTGTTTTATTTTTAATTTTTTTTTAATCAAGTAAAACTATAATTTATTAATCTCTTTTATATTTTTAAAAATAATTATTTTTTATAAATTTCTACGTACGCCGACAAATTAACCTTGCACATTATTTTATGGTTTTGACCGTTCTCTGTCTATTTTTAAATAATAAACTTTTAAATATATTATTGTAAATACAAATTGTGTTCCAGTGTTCTGCGACTTTATAAGATTATAATAATATAAAGATTAATTGAGATATTCTATTTAGGCTAGACCTGCCGCATTTACCCTGATTTTTAATAAAATTTTTTATAAAGCGTTGGAAAAGTTTTTATTAGTATCTCTCCATAGTTAATAAGTAATCTTGCTGGAGGCGTGTGCCGAACACTAAAAATTTTCATGAAAAATATCGTCTCGTCGCTACGAGGATTATCCCTCTTTTAAGGGTAATCATAAAAAGAATTAAGGGTGGATTAGCTCTTAAATAAATTTTTAAAGGACTTGACATTTTACAAAACTTTTTTTTAAGGGGGTAAAACTTTACTAAATCATAAAGTTTTGGCCCCCCCACTCCTTCAAGTTAAAAAATTTATATAAAAATTTTATGTTATAAAAATTAACATAAAAACCTTATATTTTATTTAAATAAAATTAAAACATTTTGTAAATATATTTTTAGAAGGTTGGACCCTGTAATAATACTTAATATTAAGAGTAATAAAAAGTGCACGTTACGTTGCGTAGTACGCCCGTTTACATTAATAAAATTTCAAGTCCTAAACCATAACCGTGTGCGGTGCAACCTAGCGCAGCGCCGTAAGGAAAGGTGAAAGAATGTTAAGTTATAAACACCCTGTTTCTCACTATACTTATGCTTGTTTTAAAAAGGAATTCCAACACTGCGCACTTGTACACGGCAACATTGACTTTGATTTTTAATTTATTGTGTGCGCTACCTACGCCGTACACGCCGCATATGCCACACAAAGGATATGTTATTTTTTCCTTGCTTTCCAGGTAAATAGTTTTAGGCTCTCTCAGGAGGTTTCAATTTCCCTAAATAAATCCTTTTTTTTCGAAATCAGGTAAATACGTTATATTTTCAAATATTACTTGTGGGACGTCATATGCCTTATGTTCACCTTAAAATTATATAAATAAACCTAAGCTTAACTTTAAACTTGGAGCTCATAATAGTAACGCCATCGCCAAAGGTAAAACATATAACCAACACACCTCCAATAGTTGATCATACTTCAACCGTGGAAGTGTGGCTCTAAATCACACAAACATAAAACAAAAAATACAAGTTTTTAAACCTAAACCAAAAGCCGGAATATTAATAAGGGAGTCGTTAAAATTGAAAAAAGGTATTAGATCGTTAAAAAAATTATAACCCCCTAAAAATAAAATGGAGGTTATACAACTGAAAAGAACGATGGAACTGTATTCAGCTAGAAAAAAGAAAACAAATGGTACGGAGGAATGTTCCGTAAAAAACCCTCCAACCAACTCTGATTCTGCCTCTTGAAGATCAAAAGGCGTACGGCTGGTTTCAGCCAATACTGATAAAAAATAGAAAACAAATACTGGCATTAACGGAACGATTAACCATAAGGACTCCTGGTATTCTATTATATTAGTATAATTTAAAGTTCCAGTTAAAAATATGATAATTACAATAGCGGAACTTAGTATTAGTTCATAACTAACCATAGCTGCTGTTGAACGTAGGGAACCTAAAAATGCATACTTAGAATTAGAAGCCCAACCAGCAAATAAAATACCATAAACTCCAAGAGAAGATAAAGCTAAAGTGTATAATATTCCCATACTATAATCAGTTAGAGCTAACCCAGGACCAAAAGGGATTATTCCTCAACCTAATAAACTAAAAAAAAGACTAGAAACAGGAGCTAAAAAAAATATTAACTTATTAGATTGAGCGGGAATAACATTCTCTTTTAATATTAATTTCAAGGCATCAGCGAACGGTTGCAATATTCCATATACCCCTACGGTATTAGGCCCTACCCGTCTTTGATGAGCGGCTAATTGTTTTCTTTCAATTATAGTCATAAAGGCCACTGCAAATAAAACAGGCAACATAACGACCAAAACACTTATAATACTCAAAGAGGATAAATAATATAATAATTTGTAAGAATTTTTTATAATATCCTGTGCAACTTCGGAAGAAAAGAAATAATCCGCAAACAGTCCTTCTACAGGGAAAATAAAATTAACGTAAATATCCGTTAAAAACACAGATACTGAAGATAGGTAATAATTCCATAATAAATCAAAAAAATAAACCATAGAATTTATACCATAAAAAGAGTAAGTAAACAGAAATAATATAAAAAATAATAATTTGTTCAATGTTTAATTTGATAATAGGACTTCTAATTTTTTTGTACTTAAGTTAAAACGGTATTAAATTTTTTTTATCTAAAACCTTGAAATATTCATATCGATGAGAGTTTATCGATAGCCAGACACAAATTCTGGACTTTTACACATAAGAAGATACGTTCATATTTGTAAACATATAAATTTTATTAAACATAAACCTAGTTCTAGTTAAAGCTCTAAACCCTGTTCTAGTTTAAGTGTTTTTTTACAGTAAAAGGTTTACAAACATCTAATAAAGATGGTTAATCTTACGTTAAATTTACAGCCTGTGTATATTAAACTAAACAGTTAGCTATTTTAAATAAATTATTATTTTTATTTATAAAAAATAACTACCCTTGTATGCTATAATACAGCCCAAAAAACTTTTCTCCGTTGCTAATTTTTCAGCTATAAACCCTAAGGCCTCATTAATACCGTTTAAATATAAGGCCAGGTCTGTAGGATCTGTAGAGGTCATAGAGACTGTAGGAATCGTAGGAGCAGTAAATATAAATTTATTAAATGTCGACGTAGGCGCAGCCCTACATTGGCAATAAAAGTACTTAGACTTGGATGGCTTATTAAGATACACCAGTTTTACCACAAAAATTTTGTCAAAAATTCCGTAACACTTCTTTTTAACAGACTGAGACTATAAAAAAAGGGGGTTAAAATAGCAAGTTTTAGCTTCGCGAATAAAAATTTAAGACACAGATACCTTAAGGCACCAAGAGAGAAGAAATATTAAACACACCGGAACTTTTTATTTCTTTGAGTGCTGAGAGTATAATCATAAATATATTTAACGATAAATATATAAAAAATTAGTCTATAGTAATATAGTTTTTAAGTAAAGAGTAAATAATTAAAAGCCGCTTATAAAACACAGCCCGCGGGCCTTAAGTAAACAATAAGACACTTTTTGTAATTTATATAATTTTTTGCTATTAAGTTTAGCACTAAAGGGTCATCCTGTTTTAGGATTAACATCTTATGTTGGATTGACGAGGACGCGTAATCATGCCCCCCCCTACCCTACCCAAGCCTCACAGTGGGGGGCCTTGGGTCTATACTTAATAATTATAAAAATTAAATTTTTATTGAATTTTCCCTAAAATTTAATAGGTAAAAATAGGTAAAATTATATTTCAATTTTATTTAATTTAATTTAAACATCTATTCGATGCGCAAGACGGCGCCGAGACGGCCCCGTAGCGTTGAAAATTATAATTTCAATTAATCGATATGTAAAATAAGGATAGCAAACTTAACTTTAATTTAAAGGATTTTTGCCTAACTGTGTTGAACCAGTATAAACAAAAGGTTCTAAAAAGGATTTAAAAAATTTTAAGTCGTGCACAATTAAATTAAGGCGCCACGCGCAAAATCGTAAATAAAACCTAGTATAAAATTTTAACTTAAATTAATTATTTATAATTACTTTAACTTAAAAATTAGGAAGATTTTACTTTAACGATTCAGAATAAAATTAATTTTCTGTATTTTTACCACAAATCCGTTTGTTTATTTTAATTAATTAATAGTTATTTTTTGAGCTTACCGTGAACCTTACTAAATTTGTAAGAATTTTTTTAATTCCCCGTGTTATTTTTCTAACACTCACACCCCCGTTAGGCCCTGCCCTCCCCTCCCTGTAGGGGTAAGGGGTATGGGCCTTGCGCTATGTCTTATTCTAGTCTTGCAGTGTAAAAGCACGGAACTGATAACCCTAGTAATTATAAAAACAAGAGGGTAAAACCGCGTACACCTATAGAAATAAAAGGAGGAGGTGGCAGAATTAAAATAAACCAAATTCCAATTTTTATTTACTTAATTTTTATGTGAAAATAATAATGAGGCGATACACAGTTAAGATATAAAAGATAATATTATTCCGAAAATATTTCTATACTGAATCGTAGCACTTAATTTCCCTTAACTTACATCTTACTAGTTAATCAACATCGTTGTGCTATAATGATTGCTAATTTAAGTTATATGTAGATTAGAGACTGAGGAACTGTACTACAAAATGAGAAAAGAGTTTTTGATGGTTAGAGATCCTTTAAATAGTGATAAAATTTATCACATAAATAAAAATCGAAGGGTTCGACATTCAGTTCACTAAAATAGAAATAAGAGTAGAAATAAGAGTAGATAATAAAATAAAGTATAATTTGCGAAAGGGGGTTATATTTAAATAAAATAAATTGGGATGTTTTTAACTTTATTTTTTAAAGCTATTTTTGTGACTCCACAGCATATGTTTAAACATATTTATTAAGCTAATGATTATTTTAAGGTATCATGAGAACCGCAAATATAAATTAAAAACAACTGAGTATAAACACTCTAAGAGGGTAATTTAAATTAGTGAGTTTCTAATGCTTCTTTAATATAAGAAGAAGTCAATACTACAAAAACATAAGATTGGATAAAAGCAACAGCTAATTCCAATACAGATAAAGCACAGAAAATAGAAAAAGGAACAACAGCTACTATTGAAATAAATAAGTTTTCACTTTGAAAGAATTTTAATAAGAAAGTACTTAATATTTTTAATAGAGCATGACCCGCCACCATATTGGCAAATAACCGAACCCCTAAACTCACAGCTCTAGCTGAGTAAGATATTAATTCGATTACAGATAAAAGAGGTGTTAGAACTAAAGGAGTTCCATCCGGTACAAAATGAGAAAAGAAAGAAATTTTTTTAGTTAATAAACCTAAAATAGTTACCCCTATGAATATAGTTAAACTAAAACCCATTGTAAGTACAACAGAAGTAGTGATAGTATAGTTATAAGGAATATTTCCAATTAGATTAGCTACTAAAATAAAAACAAATAAAGAATAGATGAAAGGTAAATATCGTTCATTATTAGAACCTATTTGATCTCTCACTATTCCAGATAATGTCGCGTATAAACTTTCTAAAACTAAAGACCATTTAGAAGGAACTAATTTATTTTCATTGTTTCCTAAATAGTGTAGTCCTAAAGCTATTACCAATACAATTACAGAATATAAGGCCAAATTAGTTAAAGTTATAGTTAAATAACCTAAAATAGGAAATTGTAAACTCAATAAATTAGTAACTTCAAATTGTTCAAGTGGAGATTTATTTAAAATTTCAGTAGTATAAAAGAAAGGCATAAATAATTTTATTATAGAATTTCTAACATTTGTACTTAATTTCATTATTTAGACTAGGGTCGCAAGTAGCGATTTAGTATAGAAGATTTATATTTTAATATTATTTTGTTTTCATTTATGTAACGAGAAGGAGATTTATAAAGATAAATATTTAAAATTCTATTTATTCTGTGGTTTTTTTATATTATGTAAATATCTGGAGTAGTACGTGGATTGTGTGTGGGCGTAGCCAGACACATCATACACCAAAAAACTTTATACGGAATAGAGGTGAATCGAACACCTATAGGTTGCCCCGAACAATTAGCAATTGTCTTAACTTACCAGTGTAGACTATTCCTTATTTTTTTTTTAACCTATATTAACTATAATTT
>Ga0233341_1000030_pt1 | contig 18451 bp, 15 predicted proteins | sample GEONDECOMP247_FD_180672 | JGI IMG/M metagenome (GOLD analysis project Ga0233341, IMG submission 180672) | Leaf litter microbial communities from Shasta-Trinity National Forest, California, United States - GEON-DECOMP-247 | ecosystem: Environmental > Terrestrial > Plant litter > Unclassified...
CTCTTTTCCGATATAATATAAATTAGAAACAGTATACTTTAATTTTAAAATATAAAGAGCATAATTTAATGGTAAAATTTGAAGCTTCAAACTTCACCTTCTCAGTTCAAATCTGAGTGCTCTTGGTGGTAATTTTTTCGATATTATTTTTATTATTATCTAATGCCGTCACATTAAGACGAGACAAATCTATACTTTTTAGTAGAGTAGCTATTACAGTTTTACTCTATTCTTCTTTAATTGCTTTTTATAGCTTATACTTTTGTTTAGATAGTGGTATAGGTTTATATGGTGGTTTATTTCATGCTACAACTACAACACATGTTTTTCATATTTTTATCTTTTTAATCAGTGCTGCAATTTTACAATTAACAGCTTTTTATCCAAGAAAAGTATGAATAGCGGAATATTCTTCAATAAGTAAGTTGTTCTTATATAACTTTCTTTACTATAGATCAAAAATAGTAAATAAAATGGGAGAGCAGTTTAAAATAATTGAATATCCTTTAATATTATTATTTATTATAACAGGAGCTATATTTTTAGTGTCAACTAGTGATTTAGTTTCTATCTTTTTATCTATAGAGCTTCAAAGTTATGGACTATATTTACTTAGTACATTATATAGAAACTCAGAATTAGCCACAAACGGTGGTTTGACATACTTTTTATTAGGTGGTTTAAGCTCTTGTTTTATACTTTTAGGATCTAGCTTGCTATATGCAAATTCGGGTACAACTATATTAGACGGTATATACGTTATTACTAGTTTAAGTGATATAGGAAACAATGGTCATGCTTCCGCAGAGAATATTTTGTATTGATATAAACCTTATTACATTAATTTTTCTTTACTAATTATGAGCGTAGGTTTCTTATTTAAAGTAAGTGCAGCACCCTTTCATTTTTGAAGCCCTGAAAGATGATTTGGGAAATCATCAAAAACACTGTCATCGTGTATGCGGGGCCAATTATCAAATTCCGGAAACGCCCTAGAACTTAAGGTACCAAGCTATAGTTGAAAAACTATATGTGGCTGAAGTAATTACTCAGGTTTTTTTTTTAGTTATTTGTTGAATAACCTAAAAAATAAGGTAACAAGCCTTAAGACTTCTGAAAAGAGAGTGGGTAATCGCGGATCTAAATCAGTCACTAGTTTATCTCTAAATAAACCACAAACTGTAAAAGAGCAACGAGTATACGGTAATTGATACGGGGCAAAGCGCCCGTATTTAAGATGTATTCTATTAGATTTCGAAAGAAATCGTTTAGTAAAAATCCCTTCTAACCAAATTATGCAAAGACAACTTTATACAAATAGTAATAATACTAAGCTTAAGACATGTTCTCTTTTTAGCTTACCTTGATTTGTTACAGGATTTACAGATGCAGAGGGATGTTTTACTATTATCGCGCGTAAATCATCTAAAAGTAGAACTGGTTGAAAAATCGAAGCTAATTTTATTATCAATCTTCATAAAAGAGATGTTAAACTGTTAAAAGATATTCAAGACTTTTTTGGAGGTATAGGTCGAGTAAGTAAAGAGAGAAATGGTTGTTGTGATTTTACGGTCAGTTCTTTAGACCAAATTATTACAGTAATCCTTCCTCATTTCGATAAATATCCTTTAGTCTCTCAGAAGCTTGCGGATTATATTCTATTTAGAGAGGTTATTATGATTATGAAACAAGGTGGACATTTAACATCTGAAGGTTTAAAAGCTATTCTTAATATTAGAGCTTCTATTAACAGAGGATTAACTCCCGCATTGAAAGAAGCTTTTCCTGATTATGTTCCTGTGACTAGACCTTTAATTGATGTACACAAGTTACTTCCACTCCATCCTTGTTGAATTGCAGGATTTGCTGCCGGTGATGGTTCTTTCATGATTAAATTAAGAGTTAATAAGGATTATATTGCAGGGGGTCGTGTTGAGTTGGCCTTTGTTTTAACTCAACATGTCCGTGATCTGCCTCTTATTAAATGTTTAGCCGATTACTTTGGATGTGGACAGTTTTATTCTTATAAGGATTATGCGGAATTTAAATGTCGTACTTTCAAGGACATATATGAAAAGATCTTACCTTTTTTTCTTAAATATCCTATACTTGGAGTGAAATCAAAAGATTTCGAAGATTGAGTTAAGGTCGCGGAGATTATTAATTCTAAGGCTCATCTTACTAAGGAAGGATTTGAAGAAATTCAATTGATTAAGGCTGGAATGAATAAAGGTAGAGGTAATAATTAATAATTTTATATTATTAATATTACATTCTAGTTTTTACTTTTTATTTATAAATATACAGATAAAAATGTTTTGTTATATATTATCTTTGTATATAGTTGTTAAGCTAATTTGTATGATAAATTTTACTCCCGAGGATGTGTATGACGCTATTCCAACAATAGTTACAACATTTGTAGCTATAGTAGCTAAGATATCTATATTTATATTTTTCTTAGAATTAGTACATTACACAAGTAATTCATTATTTTCTTTCCAATATAATTGAACTACAAGTTTACTAGTTAGCTCTTTACTTTCACTAGTAATAGGTACAGTTGTAGGTTTAACACAGTTAAGAATAAAAAGATTATTTGCTTATAGTACTATAAGTCATGTAGGTTTTATATTACTAGCCTTGAGTATAAATAGTATAGAGTCTATTCAAGCCTTTATATTTTACTTAATGCAATACTCAATTAGTAATTTAAATGCCTTCATAATTTTAATAAGTATTGGTTTTTCTCTTTACTATTACGTTAACGATAATGAAGAATATAAAGAATTAGCCGATAAAAACAACTCACCTGCTAAGAGGTATGGGAAACCTCTCCTATGGGTATTATGGCCAAACTCCTGGGACATCTTAAAGCTTCTGGTACCAAGCTATAGTTGAAAGGCTATATGTGGATGAACTAATCATTCATGTATGGTAACAAGTCAGAAGATGATCGTAAGAGAAATAGATTACCGCGGATCTAATTCAGAGAATATATCTGTAAAAGAGCAACGAGTAGACGGTCATAAGTGTGTTAAATTAACACATTTAAGGTATGCTCTAATGGGTTTCGAAAGAAACTATCTAATCAGAATCCCTTCTAACCAATTAAAAACATTAAGACCATATACTTCTCTAACCACAAACCAATTATGTAATTTATCAGATACTCTAAAGCCTTGATTCTTAACTGGTTTCTCCGATGGTGAATCAAATTTTACAGTGAGAATTACTAAAAGTAATTCAGTAAAAGTAGGTTGAGTTGTACAACCTGTTTTTCAGATAGGTTTACACAAAAAATATCTTAATTTATTAAAAAAAATTCAAGCATTTTTAGGTGTAGGAGAAATTTATCATAAAGAAGAATCTTCTAACTATATGGTACAGTCTTTAAGTGGTTTAAATGTAATAGTAAATCACTTTGAAAGATATCCTCTTTTAACTAAAAAATGTGAAGATTTCAAGCTATTTGCACAAATAATAACCTTGATGAATAAAAAAGAACATTTAACTTTTTCAGGTTTACAAAAAATTATATCTCTTAAAGCTTCTATAAATTTAGGTCTTCCTACGATACTGAAGATTGCCTTCCCTGATATTACTCCTGCTATAAGACCAAAACGTACCGAGGAAGAATTATTAAATTCGAAATTGGATCCCTATTGGATGGTAGGTTTCACCGCAGGAGAAGGGTGTTTTAGTATTAAAATTGCTAAATCGTCAACACTAAAAATAGGATTCCAAGTACAATTAAGATTTAACATAACGCAGCATTCAATTGATAAGGTATTTATGAATAGTTTAATAAACTTTTGAGGCTGCGGAAAGGTGTTTTTAAGATTTAGAGAAAATAAAGTTGATTTTCAAATTTTAAAATTTAAAGATCTGTCCGATAAAGTTATTCCTTTGTTTAAAAGTATATCTTTACAAGGCGTAAAATCTAAAGATTTTTATGATTTTTGTAAAGCAGTAGATATAATAAAAATAAAGGGACATTTAACTAAGGAAGGGTTAGATCAATTACATAAATTAAAAGTGGGTATGAATACAAGTAGAAAATAAAAACAGATTATATAAGGTTTGTTATTATTTATTTAAACTATAATATGGTTTGCTGTTAAGTAAAGCGTCCGTATGTTTTTTTTTGTATGATAAATCTGACCGCCGTGATACAATTAATTAGTCAACTGCAAGGTTACTTTTACATAAACCCAGTCTTAGCCTTAAGTTTTACTATTACAATATTTTCTTTTGTAGGTATACCACCTTTAATAGGATTCTTTGCGAAACAGATGGTTTTAAGTGCTGCTTTAGATAGTGGTTACGTATTCCTTACATTAGTAGGAATATTAACAAGTGTAATAAGTGCAGTATATTATTTAAACATAATAAAACAAGTTTTTTTTGAAAAACCTGAATATAAAATAAACCCGGAAATAGTAAATATAAACTTACATGGTAGTATTATTAAAGATAATGTTTTAATTAAAAAATTAACATTTAAATTAGACAATATTGTTTTATCTAGTTCTTTAACTATAACAATTTCTATATTAACCTTAATAATATTATTATTTATATTTACCCCACAAGAATGATTAAGTATGGCTAATATATTAGCATTAATATTATTTAATGCTTAAATGACAAGTACTACTTTTTTTTTTGTATTTATACCTATATTAGCTGTTATATTATTAGCTGTTAATTTAATATTTGCTCCACACAATCCTTATCAAGAAAAGGATTCTCCGTTCGAGTGTGGATTTCACTCATTTTTGGGTCAAAATCGGACTCAGTTCAGTATCTCCTTCTTTATTTTTGCTTTATTATTTCTTTTATTTGATTTAGAAATTCTTTTAGTATATCCCTACGTAGTAAGTGCTTATACTAATGGTATTTATGGTTTAGTAATAATGCTTATATTCTTTTTAGCTCTAACGTTAGGATTTGCATTTGAATTAGGTAAAAATGCTTTAAAAATTGATAGTAGACAAACGTTTACTTTACTTGACAATAAGTCAAGTAAAGTTGTGTTTATCTCGAGAGTACTTTCAAAAAAGAATTAGCCTCTAATATTTTTAATGGACTTAAATCTATAATCACAAAATCTTTAAGTTCTGTTTTAAATTGGTTAAATATTGATACCAATTATAAACAAGAACTAAAAAAATAAAAAAAAAATAAAAGTTATTAGTTATATATCTATTGTCGGTGGCGTAGCCTGGATGCATGTCTGTTTGACATGCCAGCCTACGTATAAAGCTCTTATATTTAAGATGGTTTATATAGACAAAATATTTGATATTCGTAGTGCAAATCCTGCTTAATTTTAGAATAAGAACACTAAATATTCTTAATATATATTGGTAATGTCATAGCGTATTTCAAAAAACTTTCATGTTTTGTGCATACTTCGTAGGACACAGAAGCAAAAAAACATTTATTAGCTAAAGGCTAGAATAAACATGATATAATAGTGTTTACTATTAAAACCAGATGTTATATATTTAAGGTAGATAGCTATCTTAAGGCTAGTAGCTATGTTAAGGGGCGAATAGGCCCCTTAAATGTTGAGGATTAAAATACTCTTTATATTAATAGATTATTAAGCCTAGGTATAAGATCGGAAGCCTAGGTGTTTCAATCTGCCCTTTCTCTGTTTCTTTTTAGTAAATGAAAAAAAAAGTAAATAATACTTTTGATAAGGTTACCTTTTTTTTTATATCTATAATAGAAAAAAACATTTTTATAAACATATATGCTTAATTTATTAAATTTAAATCTTCTTAATAATTGTGATACGCCTAGACCTTGGGGTCTATATTTTCAAGATAGTGCAACACCACAAATGGAAGGTCTAGTTGAATTACATGATAACATTATGTTCTATTTAGTTATAATCTTATTTGGTGTAGGATGAATAATGATTTCTATTGTAAGAAATTATACATCCGTAAATTCACCTATAAGTCATAAGTACTTAAATCACGGTATTAATGTGCCAACTCAAAAGTGTTCTAATAATAGTTATAACCACTCCTTAAACTCATATAAACTTTCCGACCTTAATTTTTTAAAAATTCGTGCTTATTCTACCTCTTCTAGTTCAAATGATAATAATGAATTTAGCCATGATAAATTTATCCCTTCGCTTGCGCAGGCAATTTATGAAGATGCCTTTTTCATGGAAAAGGCAATCTTAAAGGATAATGCTGGTAAAGCTGGAATTTATATGTTTACTAATAAAACCACTGGTGATATTTATGTGGGACAATCCATTGACCTTCGTAAAAGATTCCTGAACTACTTTAATCTAAGTTATATAAACAAGAGGAATGAACTTGTAATAAATAGAGCTTTAATAAAATATGGGTATTCAAATTTTTCTCTTACTGTTTTAGAGTATTGTGATATATCTGATTTGGATATTAGAGAACAGCATTACTTTGATACTCTTAAGCCCAGATATAATATTCAAAAAATAGCTGGTGGTAGTTCTAGAGGTTTGATCTTGTCTGAGGAAACCAAAGACAAAATTAGTAAAGCTTTAAAAGGAGTTTATATATCTCCCGCCTTGTCTAAATTTAGAATAAATACCATTACTAAACGGACTTATTCTTCTCAATCTGATCCTGATCGTTTTCCTAATACTTCTCGCTCGAGAGTCTTGGCTCAGAGCTTGGGGAAAAATCCTATATTTTATGAAGACAGTTGCAATTTAAAAGAAGTAATTCTAAAAGAAAACAAAGGTAAATCTGGAATTTACATGTGAACTAATAAAATTACTGGTGATATCTATATAGGGGAATCTGTAAATCTTGCGGATAGATTAAAAAGATATTTTTATGTTAATTATTTAGAAAAAAATAAAAGTCTTCTTATTAGTAGAGCATTAATGAAGTATGGTCATTCCTCTTTTTCTCTTACTATCTTGGAATATTGTGAAAAATCAGAGTTAAATGAGAGAGAACAGTTTTATTTAGATAATTTAGAGCCGGATTATAATATATTAAAAATTGCATCTAGCTTTTTAGGTTATACTTTTACAGAAGAGGCTAAAGCAAAAATAAGTAAAGCTTTAAAAGGGATCAATCGTAGTGAGGAAACTAAAGAATTAATAAGAGAAAAAGCGTTAGGCAAAATACACTATGAAGATACCAAATTAAAAATGAGTATATCTTCGCCGCGAGGAAATCCTGTTAATGTGTACGAAAAATGTGATTCTGAAGGGTTTAAATTAATAGGTAGTTTTGTTTCAGCTAGAAGAGCTGCTATTTTTTTAGATTTAAGTAAAAGTACTGTTACAAAATATATGAATTCAGGTACGATTTATAAGGATAGATATAAATTCTCCTCTAAATAGTCAGTGAGTTCCTGTTTATAGGGGGATATGGGCGTAAAATGGACGATGGAACCAAGAAACTTATGAGCTCAAAAAGAACGGGTGAGCTTAATCCTTTATATGGTAAATCTCATAGCGATGAAACTAAAGAGCTAATGAGACAAAAAGCGTTAGGTAAAAAATACTATGAAGATACCAAATTATTAATGAGTACAAAGCGTGGAAATCCTGTAAATATATATGAAAAGTTTTCATCTGAAGGATTTAAATTAATAGGTAGTTTTGTTTCAGCTAGAAGAGCTGGTAAATTTTTAGAAATTAGCGGTAGTACTGTTATAAGTTATAGGAAATCCGGAGCGGTATTTAAAGACAGATATAAATTTTCATCTAAGTAATCATGAAATAATATTAGAATAACTATGAGTAAATTTAATTTCACTATATGCTGTAAACTCCTAAAGCCTTAGATACCTTAAAGAAAATAAAATAGGCTTTATCGGTGATAACTCTCAAGGATGATGGCGGCGGCATCGCGCGCCCGCCACAATGGATTATCAGCAGGAAACTAAAGGGTAAATACCTTAGTAGGATCCTCAGAGACTATACGTGAAAACCATATATGTGGTAAGATATAGTACAGTTAAGTCTGAAAAGACTTAAGTTTTGACATTAATAGAACTTATCTGAACAATTACTCCAGCCTTAATTTTAATTTTAATCGCCTTTCCATCTTTTAAATTATTGTATTTAATGGATGAGGTGAGCGATCCCGCCATGTCTGTATTAGCAGAGGGTCACCAATGATATTGAAGTTATCAATACCCGGACTTTTTAAATACAGAAAATGAGTTTATAGAGTTTGATTCCTACTTAGTTCCAGAATCAGATCTAGAGGAGGGAGGATTGAGAATGTTAGAAGTAGATAATAGAGTTATCCTACCAGAATTAACACACGTAAGATTTATTGTTACAGCAGCTGATGTTATACATTCTTTCGCCTGTCCTGCTTTAGGTATTAAATGTGATGCATAAAAAAAAAATAAGTGTAGGCTACTTATTAATTGTGCAATAAAGAGCCAAACTCCGGGGAAGCCCTAAAGCTCTAGTAACCAAAGTCATCCAGGAAACTAGGAGACCGGCCTGATTAATGCCTCAGGGTATGGTAACATCACTAGAGATGACAGTAATGTAAATGGGTTATCGTGGATCTAAATCAGAATTTGTCTGTAAAAGAGCAACGAGTAGACGGTTCTTCAACTTTTATAGTTGTAAGGTGTACTCTAGTCGTCGGTAAATCCGGTTCTAGGAAGAAATCAAGTAGATAGCTTTATCTATCTATAAAGTAAACCTAAATTAAAGTTACTACAACAGCCTTGGCCTAACAACTATTTAGGATAAAGTTATAATTCGATCCTAATTCAAACTATGTGTTTAAGGATATAAACATGGTCAATTCTAGAATAGCCGTGGCTATGGGTACTATACTTTTAGTTATATCCTTAAATTATTTAATGTACTTATATAGAGTCACAAAACTGTCACCAACCCTAGAAGATAAACTTAGTATAGGTAGACAGGCACGACCAAGTATAGGTAATAAACTACATGGAATGCAACGTGCCTCTTATATATTAAACGCAAAAGTGGAATGGTTTAAACCCCGTTTGCAAAGTGTAAGTGTATTAAACTCCGTTAGATTTGAGTCGAATGCAGCTACATCTCTTTACAATAGTAAAACATCTCGTTCCCAACTTCTAGTTCAAGAACATATAGCCAAAGGTAATCCTACTAATAGCCAAGTTATTAATAGTGTCTTACTTAATCAAAAAGTTGCTATATCTCAAAAAGAGCTAGACGAACTTTTAAGTCTTCCAAGTGTAAAATTCGATTTACCTTTTTCTGATGAAACATATCCTTCATTACTAGCGTTAATAAGAAAACCACATTCTAAATGTAGTAATACAGGAGTCTATATTTTTACTCATAAATCTACAGGTAATAAATACGTAGGTTCAAGTAATGACTTAGCTAGAAGATTTAAACAATATTTTGACAAACATCTATTGTTTGCTAATAAAAGTTATGGATTATTAATGCCTTTGATTAACCAAGAAGGATTAAAAGCATTTAACTTAGAAGTTATTGTAGTATCTTCTACTTATCCTAAATATTCACACTGCTTTTTAGAACAATATTTTTTATTAGACAAAAGTTTTAACTTAAATACTCAAAGAATTGTTAATTTTAGGGTTAACCAAGGACTTAAAGTGTTTTTATACGATTTAGATTGTAAAACTTTATATTATTCAAGTAACTCTTTAAATGCTTTCTGTGCGGATTTAGGTATACACAGCTCATCTTATAGAAAATGTATATCAAGCGGTGTTCCTTACTTAGGTTTATTTGTTATTTCAAATAATTTAATAGAGGATGCAGTACCAGCTAATTTAACTGAATCTGAAGTGGGTGAGTTATTAGCTAAACGTAGAAAAGAAAATTTAGATAAGCAAACTGTAGATTTAGGTAAAGTCATAGAGGTATTTGATAAAGATACCAATGAAAGAAAAACTTACCCTTCTACTTATAAAGTTGCATATAGATTAGGTACTACTAGAACTACAATTAGAAGCTATATTAATAATGGTAAAGCATACAAGAATCGTTACTACTTAAAATTTACTGACAGTAATAAATAGTCGAAAATTAGAGGATATTATGTAACCATGAGATTATACACTGGCAGATTTATTAGGCGACGTTAGGTCGAAGTTGTAGTACGACCCAGGTAGATTAAATCAAGTATCTGTTCTTATAAACAGAGAAGGAACATTCTATGGTCAATGTTCAGAAATATGTGGTATATTACACTCGAGCATGCCAATAGTAATAGAATCAGTTTCAATTGAGAAATTCCTTACATGATTAGAAGAACAATAACCTAAAAAAAAGGTTACAGTTAATATACTATTTATCTGATGCAGTATATTTTTATTAGGGAGTTCTTTTAGTCAAGAATGGCATTATAAATAAAAGGTTCAGAATAACATTATAAAATAAAAGGTTCAGAATAGTATTATAAAATAAAAGGTTCAGAATAGACGATATTTAAATCGGTCAAGTTATATACCAGTAGATATAATAAATACGCGAGTTGAGATAGTAAATACGCCTAATGGTATTATTAATAAAAGTGAAGTAACAAATAATTAGAAAAAAAAAAATATGTATTCATCTTTTTTTTATGTCTATAAAATGATCGAAGGTTAATTCGTTTTTTTTTTTTATCTATGTCCATTAATTATGGTTTTTAATTTGTTTAATTTTTAGTTTACCCTTTAGATATGGCTGAGGCTACTGATGCCTTTTCTAAAGAGCATTATATGAATATATCTAGTAAATTATATGAGTTATATGATAGGTTTGCTCATCATATAGGTAATAGTGCCGAGGCAGTTCGGTTGGCTGCTTCTAACCCCTGAGCTGCTTTAAATGAGAGGATGTCTACTCTTGTTTCAGAGTCAAATGATATTGCAAATAGAGTTAATAGCTTGAGCGTGGACTTTTCTAGATTACGTCTCACAAATAATCCATTAATTGTATCTCATGAGGATGTATTTATAACTATCCGAAATCATGCTATTGTAATTCGAAGTGATATCCTGTCTAATATTAAGAATTTACATACTGTATTTAGATAATATACTTGTATTCATTATAGATGGAGAAGGTTGAGAAAAATGGTTGGTCCGAGTAGGTTAGATAAGTTCTTGCTGTGTAAACATGCAGGGCTTAATAATATAACTTTGTTTTCTACGTATTAATATTATTTTAAATAAAACTTTGGTTTTTACTTATTAATATTATTATATATATTGATAAATCTTCTATTGGCAGCTTCCCTTTTCTTTTTATCTCTATTACTACGTGATTAGGAGAAGGATAAGAAGCAGAGAGTTAAGAAGAAAATAGTGGGAGAAGCGTTATATTAGCTTAGTTTAGCTAATATAATTTAAAGCCTGCTTATCTAAAATACAATGAATTAATGCTTAATAATTTTTGAAATATAGTTAAATTAAACTACTAGAGAATATTTTTAATTTAATATACTTTAAAATTATAAGATATGAACAACTAATTTGTCCTCCTACTAAGGAAGGTTATAAATTGAAAGGTAATAAATATAAACAGATATCTTAACATAATTTATAGGGTGTAATTACTTTATTATAAATTATTAAAAAGACAATATAATAAATATAAGCAATATATTATCTTATTTTTTTAATAGTTTGGTTTATAGAGGTAGAGACCAAGCGCGAAAAATTAGGAAGAGCTTTATATTTAATTAAATATAACATAATATTATCCGCCCATACATACAGCTATAATTAAGCCAAAGTATCTATATAATAATAAATATAAATATTTTGTAATGATGAAGAGCTTTATATTAAATGATTAACAATAATAATAAATAAAATGAGTTTATCCTTAATACTTTTTTTAATCGGAATTTTAGGTTTTGTTTTAAATAGAAAAAATATCATATTAATGCTTATATCAATTGAAATAATGTTATTAGCTATTACGTTCCTAATTTTGATAAGTTCCCTGAGCTTTGATGATATATTAGGCCAAACCTATGCAATATATATAATTGCAATAGCTGGTGCAGAGTCAGCTATAGGTTTAGGTATTCTAGTTGCTTTTTATAGATTAAACTCTTCTCTTATTTTATCCTGTCTATCCCATGGCCATACAACTTATTAGAAAAACGTAAACAAGTTTAGCTCTAAAAGAATAGCAAGATGCTACTCTACAATGGCTAATAATAACTATACTACTCACGAATTTATAAATTCTTCAATTGATCTTTGATTTATTACTGGGCTTTTCGATGCTGAGAGTTATTTTGTAGTTACAGTTTTAAAAAACCCTAGATACAAAACAGGATGTAACGTTTAAGCTAGAGTTCAAATAAAAATGCATGAAAAGGATAGAGTTTTAATCCAGTCAATTCAATAATTTTTCGCTGGTATAGTACAAAAAGAAAATAAATCTTTAGACATTTTTGGGACAAATTTAACATCTTTCAATAAGATATAGGTTAGTAGTAAACAACTTTATGTTTTTATTATTCGAATTATAGTTTTATGGTGGGATAGAGCATTATTTGCCTCTAACTTTATAGTTGTCTTATTATTAGGTCTTTTCTTGTTTTATTTCGGTATATTGGTGCTGTGTGACTTGGGACGTTACTGATGTGCCTCAAACGATCAAACTACGGAAACTCCCCTAAAGCTTCTGGTACCAAGTAGTAGTTGAAAACGATATGTGGCTGAAGTAATTACTCAGGTAAGGTAATAAACCAGAAGACAATCGAAAGTGCAGTGGGCTATAGCGGATCTAAACCAGACAATATCTCTGTAAAAGAGCAACGAGTAGACGGTAGTTGATGTATTAACCCTGTGCCCAAAAACAAAAAATTAATGCATTTAAGATGTACTCTAATGGGCTTCGAAATAAGTTATCAAACCAGAATCCCATCTAATCTAATAAATAGAAGTTCTATAAGATACTATTCTTCCAAACCAGTTCAACACTGTAAAAAACATAATTTAACAATGGACCCCTGATTTTTGACAGGATTTGTGGACGCTGAAGGATGTTTTACTTTAGGGATTAGTAAAAATAAATATGGTAAAACTGGTTGAAGTATCCAACTCTTTTTTTCACTTGCTTTACATCAAAAAGATACTGAATTATTAGAGCGGGTACAAAACTATTTCGGTGTAGGAAAAATTTACAAACACGGTCCACAGTCTATTATATTACGTATATCTTCCATAAAAAATTTACAGGTACTCTTTAACCATTTTGACAAGTATCCTTTAGTAACACAAAAACTCGCAGACTATAATCTCTTCAAATTAGCATATAATATAATAATAAACAAAGAGCATCTAACACAAGGGGGTCTATCAAAATTAGTAGCTATAAAAGGTTCACTTAACTTGGCTATAGCTCCTGAATTAGAATCTGCCTTTCCAGTGGTAACTAAGGCAGATAGGCCTTTAGTTACAGGGGTAGCTCATAAGTTACCTGATCCAAATTGATTAGCTGGATTCGCTACTGGAGAGGGTTGTTTTTATGTTGTGGGCCAAAAACGTGCAGATTTAAAAACGGGATATTCCTTTAAGTTAAAATTCTCTATTGCTCAACATTGTAGAGATGAGGCTTTACTTAAAAGTTTAAGAGATTATTTTGGCTGTGGAAATCTATATAAAAACAGATAAATTTTTGAGTTAGTTTTTGCCAATTTCACAGAGATTGAGGATAAAATTGTTCCATTTTTCGTAAAATATCCAATCGAAGGAATAAAATACTTAGATTTCCAAGATTTCTGTATGGTTTCAAACATAATGAAAGAAAAGGGACACTTAAGAATTGAAGGGAGAGACACCATATTAAAAATAAAAGGGGGTATGAACACAGGAAGAATATCTTAAAGTATCTATATTTATTAGTATGATAAATCTGATTGCCGTGAATAATATAACCGAATAACATAATAAAATTCCAACAGTATCTAAACTTAATAATAATTCAGCCGTAGAGTTTAGAGTTAGTACTTTAAAAGATTTAGTTGACGTAATTATTCCTCATTTCGATAACTACCCTTTAATAAGCAAAAAACATTCAGATTATCTATTATTTAAACAAATTGTTTTACTTATGTTAAATAAAGAACATAATACTTTAGAAGGTATAGCAAAAATAGTTAATATTAGAGCCTCTCTTAACACAGGTTTATCTAAAGATTTAAAAGATGCATTCCCTATAAATATTCCAGCTACACTAAACCTGGAAAGCTCTATTAAAAAGAATAACTTACATCCGGAATGAGTAGCAGGGTTTTCTACAGGTGAATCTAACTTTTTTATTCCTGTTCAAAAATCTAAAACTAAGAGTGGTTTATCTACTTCATTACGTTTTTCAATAGCTCAGCATTCAAGAGATCTTTTATTATTAGAGAGCTTTGTTAATTTCTTTGGTAGTGGCTTTGTAATGAATTATAAAAAACGTTCAGTATGTGAGTTTATTATTACAAAAATTTTTGGCTCCGCCACAACATAGTTGAACATGTAATTCCTTTTTTTGATAAACATCCTATATTAGGGTCAAAGCACTTAAATTTCTTAGATTTTAAGAGTGCGGCATATATTATTAAAAATAAAGAACACTTGAATGAAGATGGGCTAGGTTTAGAAGAAATTTTACAATTAAAAAGAATAATTACATCACTTTACTCGAATAAGGCTATGAATAATCACAGTGTTGTAGACGGCACAGAGAAATTAGATCAAAAAAGGTAGAGTAAACCTCTGCCTAGTCATATTTTCAATATGGCAAAACCTTCAAATTGCGGGAAAGTCTTAAAGACAAATCTACCAAGTTAATACAGTAATGTGATTAATGGAACAGGTAATGACTCGTTGTACGGTAAAAACGATTTGTATGAAGAAATGAAATAGATCATCTGCAGCCAAACACCAAAAATTAAATAAATGGATGGTGCGCAGTTCATCGACTAAATGTAGGTTGGTGAATAATTATATACGTCTCTACTTCTTCTTTTCTTTTTTTTATTAAAAAAAGTTTTGAATAAAAGATTGGACAAAAATTATTTGCTTAAGATATAGTCAGGCATAACCTAAAAGTTATGGAAATACCTTAGCCAGCCTAAGGGAATAAATTAAATTCCTAAGGTAAAGGGGGAAAACGAAGAGGAAGTATCGCAATAGAATATAAATAATGTATTTAGCTATAATAACTTTACCTTTATTAGGATCAATAGTTGCCGGGTTTTTGGGTAGAAAAGTCGGAGTTAGCGGAGCACAATTTATTACATGTTCAAGTGTAATTGTAACAACCTTACTAGCAATCGTAGCTTTTTTTGAAGTAGGTTTAAATAACATACCTGTATCAATAAACCTTTTTAGATGAATAGATAGTGAATCATTAAATGTTTTATGAGGTTTCCATTTTGATAGTTTAACAGTTTCAATGTTAATACCTGTTTTAATAGTTAGTTCATTAGTGCACATATATTCGATAGGATATATGAGCCACGATCCTCACAATCAGCGGTTTTTCAGTTATTTAAGTCTATTCACCTTTATGATGATAATACTAGTAACAGCTAATAATTTTTTATTAATGTTTGTTGGTTGAGAAGGTGTGGGTATTTGTTCTTATCTTTTAGTAAGTTTCTGATTTACTAGAATAGCAGCAAATCAAAGTTCTTTATCTGCTTTATTAACTAATAGAGTGGGTGATTGTTTTTTAACTGTAGGTATGTTTGCAATACTATGATCTTTTGGTAACATCGATTATAGTACTGTATTTTCATTAGCTCCTTTTGTTAGTGAAAACATTGTTACAATTATAGGTATTTGTCTATTAATTGGTGCTATGGCTAAAAGTTCTCAAGTTGGATTACACGTTTGATTACCTATGGCGATGGAAGGTCCTACACCTGTTAGTGCATTAATTCATGCAGCTACAATGGTAACAGCAGGTGTATATTTACTAATGCGTACTAGTCCTTTAATAGAATACAGTTCAACTGTATTAATATTATGTTTATGATTAGGTGCTATAACTACTGTATTTAGTAGTCTTATTGGTCTATTCCAACAAGATATTAAAAAAGTTATTGCCTATTCCACAATGAGTCAATTGGGAATGATGGTTATAGCAGTAGGTTTATCGTCATATAACCTTGCTTTATTCCACTTAGTTAATCACGCTTTTTACAAAGCATTATTATTCTTAGGTGCCGGGGCTGTAATTCATTCAGTTGCGGATAACCAAGATTTTAGAAAATATGGTGGATTAAGACCATTCTTGCCTTTAACTTATTCTGTAATGTTAATAGCAAGTCTTAGTTTAGTTGCTTTCCCTTTTATGACTGGGTTCTATAGTAAAGATTTTATTCTAGAATCTGCTTATGGACAGTTTTACTTTAGTGGTACAGTTGTATACTTTATAGCTACTATTGGTGCTATGTTTACTACTCTTTACAGTGTGAAAGTATTATATATTACTTTTTTAACTAACCCGAACGGACCTTTTATAAATTATAAGAATGCTCACGAGGGTGACTTATTTTTAAGTATTCCTTTAATTATATTAGCTCTGTTCTCTATTTTCTTTGGTTACATCACTAAAGATATTTTTATTGGATTAGGTTCAGGTTTCTTTGCAGATAATAGTATATTTATTCATCCAACACATGAAATTATGCTTGACACAGAGTTCGCAGTGCCTACATTCTTCAAATTGTTGCCATTGGTGTTTACTTTATCTTTAAGTGCACTCGCTATAATCTTCTCGGAATTTATTCCGACTGCCTTAGTTCACTTCAAATTTACGAGACTAGGGTATAACCTTTTTGGTTTTTTTAACCAACGTTTCTTTATCGAAATGTTCTACAATAAATATGTTACTAACTTTATCTTAAACACAGGGGGTATAACTACTAAGTTTCTGGATAAAGGTTCAGTAGAGATGATTGGGCCTTATGGTTTAGAAAAAGGTTTAATGGCTTTAAGTAATAATATTAATAGATTAAGTACAGGAGTAGTAACAACCTATGCTTTATACGTACTAGTAGGCTTAATTTTCTTTATGATTTTACCTTATGTTGCTGTTTTTGATAACAGTTTAGTTATATTAATGCTTTTTGGTTTGTTAAGTCTATGTTTTTAACTTTTATAGTAAACAAGCCGGTTTTACCTTAAAATATAATAGCTTTAGTTATTATTGAAGCTGATCGTTCGTTCTTTGTGCGAAAATCTTCTAATATCCTATTAGTATTTAGCTTAAGTGAGACTTCTAAATATCTAGGTTTATTTTAGTCTATTAGGGATTTTATTTGTAACTTACCAGGTAATTTAACCAGCAGACGTAATTATAGTTGTGTTGTAAGTCTTTCTTTAGGTAAAGCTGTAAACAACTCTAAACCTACAGTCCTTATTGGAAATACAAATTATGTTTTCATAGAAAATGTGCTAATTCCTTTCTTTGACTCTCTGATTTGACAGAGTCAAAAAGAGTTAGTCGCTTGCGCACCCTAGATTTTAACTCTGTATTAAAAATTATATTAATAAGATTCTAAGTCAGATTAATAATAATCCTTTATCCACTAGCTCTAAAAAAGTAAGTTGTGTCTGCTACGCAGGGAACTTTTACAGTGGGAAATAGATAAACTTTTGGCTGCACCCTTTAATTTAGAGACTAAGAAAGAAGGTAGAATCGTAATTAAATATTTAAATATTATATTAGTAGAGGTAGTATTAAAGTGTACCTTCGAAATGTAGAAGGATCAGTTCTTGAGATTTTTGAATCTTTAGTGTGGTAAATATTTAGTAATATATCCTTTAGTTGTTAGTAGGAAATTAAAGGATAAATCTTCTATTATATTTAATAATAGAACTCTATAAGGAGAAAGGTTTCTGATTTCGTATAATGGCTGTTTTGTGTATTTTTTTTTCGATTAATATTCTAGCTTAGAAGCTCATATTTTTATTAATAATGCGTGTTTCTCTCCTAGAGGCAAGTTCTCCTAGGTAAGGCTTAGCTTTTTTGTGCTGCGTAGCAGCAAGAGTTGTCTTTGTTTATTTCCTGTATGTGCTTAAGTTAACTTAGTTGTTATAAAAGAATTAGCCGAGAGGTGGTGGGATCAATGTTATAACTTTGTTTTCTACCTATTAGATGTTTAATATATATTAATAGATCTTTTCTGACTTGAAAATTATGGGAGAAGCGTTATATTACATCTTCCCCTGCGCTTGTCTAGACAAGCGCAGGGGAAATAAAAGCTGATATAATTTAAAGTCCATTTTCTTGCCTATCTATGTTTATTATATAACATATATATTCTAAATAAAATTTATATTCTAAATAAAATTTATATTCTAAATAAAATTTAATTAGTATAAGAGTTCCATGTATTAATATAATTATTAATATATAGATGAATTAACAACTAAAAGAGGGCTTAAAAATAAATTTAACCCCCAGGTCATAGACCATAAG
>Ga0233341_1000031_pt1 | contig 17778 bp, 15 predicted proteins | sample GEONDECOMP247_FD_180672 | JGI IMG/M metagenome (GOLD analysis project Ga0233341, IMG submission 180672) | Leaf litter microbial communities from Shasta-Trinity National Forest, California, United States - GEON-DECOMP-247 | ecosystem: Environmental > Terrestrial > Plant litter > Unclassified...
ATTGGGTGACGATGCTTAGATTGACAAGGAGGATGAGTCGCTGAACAAGTGGAAGGCTTCACTAGGACTCGGCGCTGGTGGAGCTGGAGGTTAGTCGAGTTGGTTACCCCACACTCTCCCGCCCCCTCCCTCCCCTCCCTCCCCTCCCCATCCAGCCGACACCCAACCTGTCGCACCCACCCCGCCTGACCAACCAACCCCTCTCCTGACTGACAATCTCGTGATCGAGTGCTAATACTATCGCCATCTTCCCGCAGGCGAGGGCCCCAAGGTGTCTATGATTTCGCTCTCACTCGTATCTGCGTCGCGGGCCGAGCCGATCGTGTTCGACCTGTCCAAGCCTGACGAGCTCGCGAGCCTTAAGAAGGCGCCGGTGACGATCAAAGAAGGAGCCGAGTACGCCGTCGAGCTTAAGTTCGCGATCAACCACGACGTTGTCACCGGCCTGCGCTACATTCAGGTCGTCCGCCGCGCCGGTATCAACGTCGACAAGCTCGAGTCCATGATCGGCAGCTACGGGCCCTCGGCCGAGCCCCTCACCAAGCGCTTTGTCAACGAGGAGGCGTGAGTCTCTTCTAGTAGCGCCCCCTGGGGTTTTCAATGGCTGTGGGGCTGACATACCTGGCATGTTTGTCTGTGGCGTTTGTTAGGCCGTCGGGCATGATCGCGCGGAGCGGTACCTACTCGGTTCGGTCACGGATCATCGACGACGACAAGGCAGTCTACGCCGACTTTGAGTGGCAGTTCAAGCTCGCAAAGGTCAGCGGTTGTATTCCCTCGTTCGTACCCTGACCGTGCTGTAGGACAGCCGGCGGCGTCCGCAGTAGCTGACCTCATTCGCGGTTGCGGTGTGCAGGACTGGTGAGGGGCGTTGCTGTGAGATCTTATGCCGCGTCTGATGCTTCTTGAATGTGTTGTTTGTGTGTGTGTTGGTATTGCAACCCTGTCGTTCCCTGGTCGAGTCCTCTGCGCGAGACCAGCCTGTTGGGCAGCGCCACTGTGGCGTAACGGTTGCTCAGCACCGCACCCAGTTGTCGAGCCGCGAGCTTGGCCGGGTTTACTAGCTACCTGAAGACTTCGCAGTCACGTCGTGACATTCCAGACACTAAAGTCGACGCCTCTTTGTCTGCGACGCCTGAGGATAGCGGGCCACTTGCCGTCCCTCGGGTGGGGCTCGGGTGGGGCCCAGGCGCGATTTTCGATCGGGCCCAGCCAGGCGGCCTACCCGACCGGTCAGAGCCTCGACGGCCGCCTCAGTTCAGGACCGACACCCCCGGCGAGCGACTAAGGAATTATGGCAGCAAGGAAATTACAAGGTGAGTCGAGTTCGCCTGCCTGCACCGAGCAGGCGCGAGGCAAGGTTGGCTGGGGTCATGATCTTGGGGCTAACTGTGGGCTGGATGGGCTGCAGCCGAGATTGATCGGACCTTTAAAAAAGTCCAGGAAGGAGTAAGTCGCTCGATGGTAATGGTCGGTATTGAAAGGCGACCAGTACTGACTGTGGTGATTGAATAGGTTGAGTTATTCACCGAGGTTAGTCGCAAGAGCCGGTCGAGGTGATGGCAGCCTGGGTTGGGCTGGGACACCATCGGTCTAGCCCAGGCTACGAGATGAACGGGTCCAACTGGGTTGATATCCCAAACAGGGTTTCAGAGTTCGATAGCTGATTCGTTTGTGTTTGATGTTGATTAGACGTATGACAAGTTGAATACTACATCCAACCAAACCCAGAAGGACAAGCTAGAAACTGAACTCAAAACTCAAATCAAAAAACTACAACGCCATCGCGACCAAATCAAGACATGGGCCTCTTCAAACGACATCAAAGACAAGCAACCCTTAATCGACCATCGCAAAATGATTGAAACAGTAAGCCAGACCCGGTTCGCGGGCGCCCGTCGCGGAGCAGTGCACGCGGTGACTGACCCCTCACGCGTTTGGTGGTCGCAGCAAATGGAGCTGTTTAAGGCGTGTGAGAAAGAGATGAAGACCAAGGCGTTCTCCAAGGAGGGGCTCAACGCGGCGCTCAAGCTTGACCCCAAGGAGCAGCAGAAGTACGAGCTGTGCCAGTGGGTGACCGAGATGGTCGAGCAACTCAGCCTCCAGGTCGAGCAGGCCGAGGCCGAGGTGGAGCAGATCAACTTGACAAAGAAGAAGAAGGACTCGGAGAAGGAGGCCAGGCTCGACGAGCTCGACCGGCTCGACGAGCGCCGGCAGTGGCACGTCGGCCGGCTCGAGCTTATCCTCCGCCTGCTGGAGAACGGCAACCTTCAGACGGACGCCGTCCTGGCCGTCAAGGAAGACATTGGCTACTTTGTCGAGTCCAACGCGGAGGAGGACTTTGAGGAGGACGAGGGCATTTACGACGAGCTCAACCTCGAGGAGGAGGAGGAGCAGTACAACGTTGGCGGCCACGACTCTACGCCACACGACTCGGTCTCGGCAGCAGAACCCGAGCCCGCGCCGGCCCCGATACCACCAACACCAGCACCCGCACCCGCACCCACACCCGCAGCTGCCGCACCGCCCGCGCCCAAAACGCCAGCCAAGCAGCCGAGCGTCCGGGAAGCCAAGCCCGACGAGGCCGCCACGGTTGCCCCGGTCGAGCGCGTGGCCAAAAAGGTGCCCGCGAGCCCCTCCTCGCGTAAGACGACGGCCGACTCGGCCGTGCCCAAGCCGGTCGTCGCGACGCCGACCCGGACGAGCTCGGGGCCGCAGCCGACGCCAGTTCGGGCGGTACCGACGCCGCTGCCGCCGATCCGGTACGCTGCGGCTGCCGCGGGCGCGAACGCGCCGACGCCGGTGGTCGCGGCCGCAGTGGCTCCCGCTCCGGCGACGCCCGCGCAGCTCCCGCCAGGGTTGGCTGCTGCGACGCCTGCTTCCGAGGCGGCAAAGTCGGACTCGGCCCCTTCCGCCGCACCGACCCCCTCCAACGCTTCCGGCCCGACAGCTTCGTCGTTTACTCAGCCGAGCCCGCCGCTGAGCTCTGCATCGCTGAATGTGAGTAGGACTTTTGCGGACTCGGGCTCCAGTTGGGATGCCCTGCTGACAGCCGTTCCTTGATCTAGATTCCCCGTACCGAGTCACCCACACCGTCAATCATCTCCCTCGCCGCGCCCGCATCAACCGCCGAGTCGGCCCCCCAGGTCGAGCAGGCCGCGGTGCCGAGCCAGGACCCGTCGCTGCAGCCTCGCGCGGTTGAGACTCGGCTGCCGAGCAGCCTGGCTGACCTGGTCACCAGTTTCGAGAGCGCCAAGCAGAAGAGCATCCGCCGCGAGACGGACCTGCACTCAATCCACCGGATCCTCGACGCGGGCCTGTCAACAATCCCCCAGCCGCTCGACGCCGAGAAGCCCAAGTACTACGTGCCCCGGAACCCGCACCCGACGCCGGGCTACTACCCCCAGGAGCCGTCGCAGCAGTTTGCGTCGCCGGCCCTGTTTGCCAAGCTCGACATCGACACGCTCTTCTACATTTTCTACTACTGTCAGGGCACGTACCTCCAGTTCCTGGCCGCGAGCGAGCTCAAGAAGCAGAGCTGGCGGTTCCACAAGCAGTACCTCACTTGGTTCCAGCGAGCCAATGAGCCGCAGCAGATCACTGAGGAGTACGAGCAGGGCGTGTACCTCTACTTTGACTGGGAGGGCAGCTGGTGCCAGCGCAGGAAGAGTGACTTCAAGTTCGAGTACCGCTTCCTCGAGACGGAATAAGGGCCTTGGGCCGATCAGATGGTGAGGGGGCGGCTTTTTTCGGCTTGGGCTAGGGCGGGGGACAGTGGCTGTGAGGTTCTATTTTTTTGATTACCCCCGCGTGGCGTGCAACTATGTGTTTTTCAGTTTTACCGAGCTCGGCGCGACGAGTGCAGCGGCCCGGCACGAGACGAGAAGCGCGCCAGAGAGCTCGTCAGCGGCGAGCTGGGATGGTGGCCTCGGGGCGGAGCTCCGGGCTTCCGCCGCCGCGGCCCTGCCCAGGGCCGCCCCACAGGGGAAAGGGAGCCACGCGCGGGCGTCCGCGTGTTGGGTCAGGAAACAGTTGGCGCCTTGAGATCTGCGGTACGGAAACTGACATCTGATGAGTCGCGCACAAACTGGCCCTCGGCAGAAAAGGCAGAACCATCGAGGGCGTTGCAGCCCGGGATGATCGGGGGCGCCGAGCGGGACCCTCTGATCCCATGCGTGGTGGACATCTCGATGTTCTCGTCGTGGCCTCGCGTGCCGATCTCCATATGTTCTCTTGGTGATTTCTTCCCTCTACTGGTCTGTTCTCGCTTTTCTTTCCAGGTGGACGGTGTAGACCCCGGCCCACTCGTGCGCATCTCTCACTTGCGACGCCCAGTGACGTCGCTCACTGGAGGGGTCATGTACGCACTCCAGCTCACGCATTGCCTGAAACACGGGCCCCGTCGCCGCCAAGACCCTTCTATATTCCCCAAAGCGCCCCGTGTAGGGAGGGAGTTGCGACCGGGCCTCCAAGCCACGGGCCTGGTCCGCTCCGCCTGCTGGAGAACCGTGATCCCAGCCCGGTACAAGCGGAGAAACGGCGGTGGGGCCAAGCCCACGCTCGGGCGAAAAAGCGTGGCGAGGCTAGCCCGGTTGCGGGGGCTGCGGCCTGCGGTGCCGCTCGCAGAGTCCCGGCGTGGTTGGGTGGGAAGCAAGGGGGGCAGCGGTGGGAGCCGAAACTGTTTCCTGGGTTTCGGGCCGCATTCCCGGAGGCCACGGCTGGCAGGTGCCCAGGGAGCTAGGGGCGGCCGACGGGAGCTGGCCGATGCCATCGCGATCGCGGCTGGAGGCCGGGCAAAGCTTGGAGCGAGAGCAACCCGAGGCCGGCAAGGGCCGGGTGGCGGAAGATGTATATATACCTGGCATTCATTCGCATTGCAGGCTTCGCAGCGCGGCCTTAAGACCATCTCTCTACTGAATCATCTGCAGTCCGACTAGTCCATCACAACAAAAAATAGCAAAGCATAGGATAATACACAACCTCCTACCCCCCTCCCCCCCCGCCCCACCCCGCTTCCAATCTCACGACGCGAACGCCCGCTCGCCCGCCTTCCTGTCGCGCTCCTTGCTCGTCTCCTCCCCGCTTCCCTCCTCGTCGCTCACGGCCGCGCTGTTAGTGTTGCTCAGCCCAAACACGGCCACGTCCCTCCGGCGCTTGAGCAGGTCCTTGGCCTCGACAAAGTGTGCCGGCGGGAGCTGCCCGCCCGACCCGGTCCGCGCCTTGGCCGCCCGGCCCGCCTCGTCGGCCGACAGGGCCGCGTCCTCGTCCGACGCCGAGCGCGCACCAGCCAGCAGGGCCGACGGCCGCGGCTCGAGCGAGACGGACCGCCGGCCGAGCGCGGGGAGCGAGCTCGACAGCTCCTCGCGCAGGACGCGCTCGTGCGGGAGCAGGTGCTTGCCCCGGGCCAGGCCGAGCGGCTCGTTCTTGAGCGGTGCGCTGGCGGATTCGCTCGCGGTGAGACTAAGGGTGGGCGGGGTGGGCAGGCTCGCGTCGGGTGGCGTCGTGGGCGCTATCGGCACGCTCGACTCGTCCGAGCTGCTCGTCAGCACGGTCGAGCCCGACCTCCCTCGCGCACCGAGCAACGACGACTTGACTCCGGTAGCCACTGTCGCCGGGCTAAGCGTGCCTGACTTCCTCCTCGGCGTGAACGAGAGCACCTCGTCCTCGTCATCGGCCGGGTCCTCGAGCTCACCCGCCGGGGTCGAAGGCTCGGGCGTCGTATCGGGTGCGGAGCTAGTCCGGCGAGGCGGGGCAGGCGACAACAGCCTCAGCTGGCCAACTTTGGTCTTGGCGGCATCCTTGTCGAATGCATCGACGATCCAGTCGGCCATCATGCTGATAGCGTGCTCCGCCTCGGGCAGGAGTGAGACCATTTGTAGGTAGCCATGCGACCATCCCTCGATAATTTTCATCTGAACCCAATCCTCCTCGGTCTGGTCCAGGAGTGGGTCTTTGTTGGCCTTGTTAAAGCCCGACATTCTGAGGCTTTCGCCAAACTTGTTGGCCTTGGCAAGGAGCTCGAGCCGGCGGCCTTCCTTGGCCTCGCGCAGCTTGCCAGCGAAGATGACAGTCTGACCAAACAAGACTCCAAACAGGTCAGCAGCTGTAAGTGAGGTCGAACAAGCGAAGATATCACTCACGTCGTCGATGAACGGATCGCGCTCGCCGCACGACATGTATACGGGCGGGAACTGGCACAGCAGGCTTGGCGGAGTGAAAATTGGCGAGATGTGGTAGTCAGAGTGAAGGTCGGGCACGTTGCGCGGCCCAATGTACAGCAAAGCCATCGCACGGCACTGAAGACGAACGCAAACAGTTAGCGCTCCACCACGTAAAAGTTTCCGACAACGGATTCGCAACTGACCATTGGTGGGGAAATGATGCGATCGTTGAAGAAGGCAGTCCGACTCGTCATGGCCAGCTTGGTCTCGAGAGGGGCCTTGGAGGCAGCCAGGACTACTTCCTTGCCAACCTCGTCCTTGACGCGCTGGAGTTCCTCCTGCTTCTCCTGAGAGGCTGGATCCCAGAACACGACCCGCTCACTTAAACTCTTCTCCTCGTCTTTCCACTCCTCCTCCGCCTCGTCCTCCTTGTTCCTTCCCGGTGACATACCGATTCCCCGCGCGAGGCTGCTCCCCCACGACTTTGTCCGGCTGTGCCGGGGCCGAGATGAGCGCACGTCCTCAACCACACTGAGCGGCGAGCGGTGCTCGTGGTGCTCCTTCCCCCGCAGGATACCGGCGACATCCGAGTGCGACTCCTGCCGAAGCACGCGAAGGTCTGACGAGGGCATCCACGAGGTGAAGTGGAACGAGAGCGCGGCGTAGGCGTAGACGATGGCCACAGGCTGAGGTAACTTTGGCCGCGACTCGAGCAGTTTGATCATTAGCGCAGTGGCAATGTTGGCTCCCCTGCGCAACAGTACCTCGCCCGATTGTCAGCTTAGCCAAAAACTGAGGTTTGCTCAAGGATTGGTGGTTTGCTTACGCCGAGTCGCCTGAGAGGATGACCGAGAGCGAGGAGCCCTTCATTCCCAAACACTTTCCGTTGGACTCGTACATGAGCATGTATGCGTCATAACATTCGTCGATAGCGAACGGGTAAGGATACTCTGGCGCTTTGCCGTAGTCGACGCTAAGGATCGGCCGCCCAGTCTGGTTTGTCCACCTGATCAGGCGCTCCTCGTGGTGCTCGGGGCTCATGCAGATGAACCCTCCTCCCGGAACGTCAAAAACGATCTCGGTTTGCTCGGAAAGTTCCTTTTCAGAGCCCCCAAAAAAGAGCCAGATTGTGATCGGTTTTCTGGATCGGGTCGGGCAAACGTCAGCGGCTAGACCCGGCTCGGCTGCGACCGGTCGACTGAGCGACGGCCACTCACGTGTAGGACGAGCTCTTGGGGCGAGCGAGGAGCAGCTTGCGCCTGATGGGAATTCTTGGCCTGTGCTTCTTGGTGAACCAGCGCACGTAAGGGTTTCCCGTCTTCTCCCACGTTACCCGAAGCATCTCGACTGTGCACATCGCGCGGTACTTGCGAAGCTGCGAACCGAAACGCACCAAAATCAGTCAACCCCCGCCCGGCGAGACCGAACCGACAGCTTGATTGACCTACTTTTTCGTCTGCTTCGGAAGCGAAGAGCAGGTAGTAGCCAGAGAATAGGATGCTGAAGATGTCGCGAATGAATTTGGGTTTGATGTCCATCGCGGTGGCGAAGCCAGCGTCAAGCGCAGTCACAATCCACGTAGCGCGGTAGTAATTCCTACAGCACCAATCAACCAGATTTAGCGAATTTGAGTAAAATGATTAGGTATTTGGCCGCCAGTCGACTGCCTCGGAGCCTTGGCCGGTTCCGAGTGGCTCATCAGGTTTTGTGGCTTACCTCGAGTACAGCCTCGCGAGCGGTTCGGGCGCCTGCAAGCCCATTACGCAGTCTGTATGCCTGATGGCGTACAGAAATGTAAGGGTTCCTACTATAGTCTGCCAAGGCGTGAACCTCGCCAGCGCCCGGTTCAGGCGCCTGATCAAAGGCACCGGCGGCCCCCGCGGGTCCCCCTTGGCAAGACGAAGTGCCCAAAACAAGAGAACGAGGAACACCTGACGAGTATAATCAACGAGTCAGTCCATCGTATCCGAGCGGTCGAGTGCGAGATTGAGTAAGTGTTGATTGTGTCTCGGTGTTTGAGCTAGGCCGGGTGCTTGTCACATGGGCACAATCCCGGGGAGGGGAGGCGGGTACTAAACAGCCAGAGCCCAGTCTGGCTTACCTGAGATCGCCGCCAGCTCGTACTTGGCTTCCCATACAACTGATCAAGCATTTTGCCTCAACTTGAGCCTCGCTGGGGGGGTGGGGGACCGACCTCGGTCGGGTGTGGGGCGAAACTGAGGCTTTGCGCGGGGTTGAGGTTTCCCCGGATCTGGCCTCGGCTCCTCAGCTCAAGTCTCGGGCCGGGGCTGGACGAGCAGCCTCACTGGCTGGCAGGGCAGGGCAGTGCAGACAAAGCAGCCAGGCGGTAGATATGGTATCAGTTGGTGAAGAAGACTGAGTGGCTGACTTTGCTGGCGAATGAAGAGAATGAGAGAGGCGCTCGGTCGGGCGCGAACGTGTGGTCTAGCCTCGGCTTTGATGCGGCTGGCATGTGATCCTTGCCACGCGCGTCCTGGCCCTAGCCTGCTGGCCTGCCTTCCTACTCCCTGCACAGCGCCCCCAGGCCCCAGGGCAGCCCCGCCCGATCTCCGGCTCCGTTCCCGACGTCTATTCTGGATTCGGGCTCGACCCGACCCGCTCGCACGCCGCACCGGCGTCGCTTGGTGACGTGAATTATGGACGCTTCGGACCCACCCACCAGTCACCAGCCAGACGCGTTTCAGGCATCGACCGTTAAGTCGTTGATTGTCAGCCCCCATCGAGCTACTAGTCACTCATCGAATAAATACCAGGCAACCCACCAGAAACCGACCCTGCGCCTGAGCTGGTGCTCGCGCGTGACGCTCGTGGCGGCTGCCTCGTCGCAGACGCAAGCGTAAACCCAGGCTGACCCCGTGGCTCGAACACGCGGCGCATCCGTCTAGCTACTGCGTCAAATTCAAGTACCCCTGTGACCCTAGCCGACCAGAAGAAGCGCAGGCTGGGCGCGATCGGAGGAAGGAGGGCGGGCAGGATAGGGTGGTGGCGCCTCTCGCGGCTCGAAGGGTAGTCGAGGCGAGCGCCGCAGGTACGTTAGGCTGGATCATGCACAGCGTCTGTCGTCTAGATGTATTGCCTGCAGCAAGAGCTTGACGGGATCACTTGAATCGTCGGCCACAGCAGGTGGGGCTTGCGGCGTGGGACGGGATCGGGCGTGCCCGGGCGACCCAACCAACCGGCGCGCGTGAAATTTGGGCTGCGGCCGCAGCGGCTCGGCGTGCACTTTGCCGAGGTTGTCTCCCGAGCATGCCCTTGGACCCGAGTCGCCCCTTCCTGCCGATTCTTGTTCGCTGTTCAACCTCGACAAACCTGGTCTGTCACCCACACGAGTTGCTGCAGCGTCCTCCCAGGCACCTGCATATTGGGTCACCTTCTGAATGATCCCGTCTCGGCGCGCACTGGTATCCCTCGGGCTGCTCGGGCTCGCAACGGCCGCCTCAGCCGCCCTCAAGCAGCGGCACGAACATCACGATGAGCCGGCCGGGCCTTATGAACAAAACTTCACAAATGAGGAGGTCAGTAACGGCTGCAGATGAATGCACTGCCCTGGCCCTGATTCTCACGGTTGGCTGAATGTATGTGGTCCGGTTGGTTGTCGCGCCGGTCTCGCAGGAGCTGGATGGGGCTATCTTCCTCCATGCGATCGTCCAAGCCCTCGCCTGGCTTGTCCTGTTCCCGACAGGTTAGTCTCCAGGGATGGTATCTGTTGCGCGGGCTGTCCAGCTGGGCTAACTGCTGCTGACCCGGTCTTCGCTCGGGTTCAGGGATGGTCCTCGGTCTCACCAAGTCTCGCTTCCACGCCCCGCTCCAGGCTGTCACATGCCTAATCTCACTCTTTGGCAGCTACCTCGGACATCACCACGGCGGACGTACCTTCCACTCCACCGCCCATTCCCACTCGAGCCGATGTGAGTCGCACCGCCCGCCCCTGTGCGGAGCGTCGGACCCGCTAAGCCCGGCCACACCCCTGGGCCCCTTTCTGGGAACCTCCCACGGGCCGCGCGACTGCCGCGCTCGGACACCCACTGACTCGGAGCACCGCCGATCGCAGACATCTGGTTCTACATGCTCGCTCAGACAGGCATGGGAGTGTTCCTCAAGCTGCACGTGATGGATGGCTCGTTTACCCGGCGCGCGGTGGTGAAGGCTCACAGCTGGGTCGGCAAGTCGTTCCCCGTGTTCGGCTGGGGGATGGCCGTCTTCGGTGTCATCGCCATGAACGGGTTTTGTTTCGGGGAGCACGTTACACAATGCGCTGCGCACGGTATCCTGGGCTCGGGCTTCGTCGCCTACGCCATCATCCTGCTGGTGCTGATGAGGGTCGGGACAAAGTGGCTCGCCAGGCGCAAGGTGTCGCAGGAGTTTATCGACTCGTCCACGATCCTAGTGCTGGGTATCATCAACACTTTCACAGAGGTCAGTGACGAACCAAGCAAACTGAACGATCTACCTCAGGCTGGATCGGGCGCCTCGGCTGACATTTTGGCTGGTTTTTGTGTGGCGTTCTAGCACAACTTTCTCTCCCCCAACGGCAACCGCGGTTGGAACCACAAGGTAAGTTGCTCAATCCCATAATGCATGCCTCGGTCCATCAGATTGTTTTCTGATCCTTGCACTTGGGTATGTCAGGATATGAACCACGTTTCCCTCGGTGTCCTCTGGTGGGCGGGCGGGATCCTTGGCGTGATTCTCAGTCGCAACGGCCAGCGCAGCGTCGTCCCCGCGGTCATCATCGCGATGACTGGGTTCGCGATGGCCGGCCACGCGCAGTCCAACGAGTTCAGCACCTCGGTACACAAGCTGTTCGGCGCTGCGCTCGGCTGCGCTGGCCTCGCACGCGCGATCGAGGTCTGCTTCGTCCTGCACGACCAGCCCGCGCCCTCGACCGGCGTGCGGGCGTGGCAGCACGTTGGCCCTTACTTCCTCGCGCTCGGAGGGCTGACCTTCATGAACGGGACCGAGGAGGAGATGGCCTGGCTGGACGGGTCGCAGATGGACTTCACGACGTTTGCAAACGGCTTGTTCAGTGGTGCGTGTTTTCAAAAGCGCCACCGCGCACGTCACTCTTGGCCGCGCTGACATCCGACCTTTCGCCTATTGCTGTTTGCAGAGGCCTTCATCGTATATGCCATCGCCTGCGCTCTGGTTGAGTTGTTCGAGCGCCTCTCCAAGCCGCGCAACGTGACCGGTGACGATGTCGAGCGTGGGGATGCACCCCCGACACCCCACGGCTCGAGCTGGCTTCCGACCATCATCGCCCAACTCCCCTCGTTCCTCACTCAACACTCGGCTGCCACTCAACTCGGCTTCTCTCGCCCGGGTCGCCCCACGACTGGCCTCGATGGCGCTGGGGCCGAAGGCTACGAGGCGGTCCCGCTCACCCGGCGCCCACAGGGCGGTGCGAGTGCCAGCCCGGCCGACCCGGGGACGAGCAGTCAGGACAGCGGCGAGACCATGTTCGAGTTGGGCGAGGAGGAGGAGGATAATGGCGGGGATGACTACTGGGAGGAGAAGGACCACAGCCGGGCGGTGAGAACCTAGATTCAAGGGAGGAGAGCTGTTATATACACTGTTGAAACATTAACTAGGGCCTCTCTTGGATCGGGCGGTTGTCGAAAGCCTCAACTTGGGTGGGACGGGATAAGCCTTCCACGCGAACCGGGTCGGTGTTGCTGCGCTCTTGCAAATACTCAGCGTTACAACATATACCTCACCACCCATGCGCAAGCAGCCCCATTAATGAAGCAATCAACCGACCACCATCGGCAACACATCCTTCTGGGGGTAGCTCCTGGCCAGCTCCTCCCTGACGACTCGCTTGACCTCCCCCAGTCCCATCAGCTTTGCCCAGCCCAGCCATTCCTGATGTCCTACCACCTTGAGCTGCAGGAAACCCGGGCACAACTGGACCAGCATCTTTAGCGCCTCCTGCGCCTCGCCCTCGGAGCTGCCCGAGCCGGGCGACTTAGCCACCGCGCTGGCGGCCTCCAGCAGGCGCATGTTGGTCTTTTGCCCGACATCGAACAGCATCCACACCACGTCAGCCACCGCGGGCAGGCGCGACAGCATCGAACGCTTCTTGAGCGCGGCGGCGTCCTGGATCCGGCGCTCGGTCGCGCTCGCGTTCGAGTCGTGCTTGCGGAGCGAGGCCGCGCCGAGCGGGAGTGGGACCGAGGGGAGTGAGGCCGAGGCGGCTTCCTTGGCCCGGAGGCGGTCCATCATCGCGTTGCGGCGTCCCTTGATGCCCTTGGCCTTGGGCGTGATGATGACCGGCCCGAAGACGTCGGTGTCGCCCTCGGCCGGTGGGCCGGCCGCGGGAGTGGTGAAGGCGGACGGCGTGGCTGGGGCGGTTGCACCAGGCAAAAGCTGGGCCGGCGGTTTGATCTTGTGGGGCGAGGGCGAAGGTGTTCCGGGAACGGTCGGGGCTGCATGGGCGAGGGCTGGGAGTGAAGCGAGCGGGACCGACGGGATGAAGGCGCGAGAAGGCGAAGGCGGGGCGCCGTCGGTGGTCGGCGGCGGTCCCTTGTCAGTCTCGCGCTGCAGCCAGCCCTTAAGCCGCCGAGTAAACTCCCGCCGGCGCGAGGCAACGCCCGATGTCCACAGCGCGACGATGGTCATCCCGTCGCGCGCTCCGCCGACTGTCACGCTCTGCTGAGCCGAGGCTGTCCTCCTTCGCGGTGATCGACTCGGCGAAGGCGGTGGGATCAACTCAATCTTAGGCCGTTGGACGTTGGTCCTGACCTGTACGCTTAGCCCGACTCCGTAGGTTCCCATGATGCCTGTGGGCCCGTTGACCCTCATCTTGGAAACGATGAAGCCCATCCCACCCGCCTCACCCGGCTCGAGCCCCTTGCCTCCCTTCTCAACCGTGAGCTCGTCGTCGGAATCCTCGTCCGAGTGCTCAGACTGTCCGCATCCCTGCCAGACCCACACTAGCTTGGCAAGCTCAGCCTCGGTACACCGCTTCCCACCCGAGGCGAGCTTCTTGGCCAGGTCGGGCAGGTCGATCAGGGCTGGCATCCGGATCGTGGTCGAGCCGTCGTCCGCTTTTTGGCCACCGCCACCGAGCGAGGACGCCACCAGCGCCCCAGAGGCGGCAAGATGAAGCAGCAGGGTTGACTCGATCGCGTTGTGAAGCGCCAGCAGGTCAGCCAATGGTTTGGGAAGATCTGGCGCCGTGCTCGCGCCGAACGCTGGCCCGAGGCCGAACGGCGCCCCGAGCGCAGGCTGGTTCGGCCGCGCCGTCGGGCCCGAAAGATCGAACGGTGAGCGCGGCTTGGGCGGGCTGAGGAGGACAGAGCTGGGAATTGAGCGTTTGGTCGGTGTCGTGGTAAATTTTGGCTGCTTGATAACAAGCTCGTCGTCGCTGCTGTCAATCACCCGCCGCCGCTTGGAGCTGCTTGCGACGCGCATCTGGTGCTCGAGCTCGCGGCGGCGAAGGTCGGCCTTATCGTTGTCGGCGTCATGGATGGTCTCGTCTGGCTCGCCGAAAAAGTTGCCGTGTGGTGAGTACGAGATACCTTTGCCTGGAGAAAGGGTTCGGTACACTTTGCCGTCGAAGCGGAGCGCAAGCGAGGGCGACGATCCGGAGGCTGTCGGCTGCGGTGGTGGCCAATTTCATCAACATGTCAGCCCACCAGTTTGGCGACGGTGCCTAAGAGTAAGGTACATGATGACGTACACGTTCTGGAGATCTGAGGGCTGAGGGAGGAGGTGTCGATGGTCTATGATACAACCCCGAGGTTAGTTAGCACCCACTCCCTCCTCGTACAAGGCACCTTCTCCCTGTGTTCGGTCACATCACAGTGGCGCTGGCTCGGCTTGAGCCGGCTAAACGAATTCCACATCAGAAGCTCACCTCTGGTAGTTGCCCCTGCTCGGCGCTTTCCTTGGCGTCTTGAGGACTGAGCCAGAAGCGACCGGACCGGGCCTGAGCGGGGTCTCATCCTCGGCGATCATCCGCCGCGTTAGCTGTCGCTTTTCTTGGGGTGAGAGGTTGCTCATATCGTAAATCGAGCTAAAAAGTATCAATAATGACTGCAAAAGCCGGAATGGGTTTGGAGGGGGGTCCTCTCGTTGAGGTGCAGGCTGCAGTGTTGAGCGATCCCCCGCTGGTTGGTCGGAGAGCCAGCCCGGCCGAGGCTCCGCCGCAGTCGCCACAACCACAGCCACAGCCACAGCCACCGATCGCAAATTACAAACCCTCAGACGCGTCCACGGCGCGAGTACAGTCGAGCGCGATCGGTCAGGTACAGCTATCCATCATCGTTTGTTCGCCAAACCATTCGTCTTCCCAAGACGTCATTAAAAAAGGGGATGCTGGTGGTGGAGGAGGTTGCCCACCTGTGATACGTGCGGATGGCGTCGCGCGTCGAGCCATGTCTCAAAATCTCACGGGGGATTCGCACCCGGCTGTTTGTTTTCGGCGACAAACAGCCCCCAAAGTGGGACGCAGACTGGATGTTTTGTATTGAATTTCTGATCGTTATAGACAAGGTGGGCTGTTTTGTGGTGCTGCGATTCCAGCCGAAACCGCCTCCCGCCGTGCGACGGCAGGGCGCTTGACCGCTCACCTGACTCAGCCGTCGGATAGCTCGGTCGGTGGAAGGTGCAGTATAGCTAAGTGGGCTTTTAGCTGGCGCAACAAAAGTCCTTTCAATTGGACGGATCCTGGGCGACGACCTGCTTAGAGGTGGGCTAGTTAGCTTTGTGCGACGCCACCCAGGCCAGACCGGCCGGCATGCGGGAGAAAGGGGGCTTACCAGGATGTATTGCTCGTCTGTCAGGAGAACGAAAGGAGCGTTCAAAGTTGTCGGGTTAGGTGGGAACCAGAACAGTGTTTACGAGGCTGACCAACTTACCCGGAGTGATGATCAACTCGTGTCGCCTGGTCCGGATCCGAAGCAACCGCAAGTCATCCTAAACAAACAAATTCAAGTTAGCAGTCGTTCGGAGACCTGGCGCGAAATACTCTCAGTCCAACTCACTCCTTCCTCTCCGACCCCCCTGACCTCCTCCCCCACCGCTTCCACCATCTTGACCGCGCTCTCGGCGTACCTGCGCGCCACTTCACTCACCGACACCCCCTCCTCGACCGCCTCCTCCCCGCCCCCGTTGACCAACGGCTTGGCTATCTCCTGGCTGGAAGGTGGCGTCGGTTCGGAAGCGGCAAGCCTGCTCGTTGGGGGTGGGAGTGGCGTGGGTGGGGGTGCGAAGAGGGGCCCGGATGAGGCGAGGACGATGCCGGTCGAGCGCGAAAGGATCAGCACTCCACGGACGTCTGCAGGGGAGGGGATGGGAGGTTAGCTTATGAGGCTATTGCAATCGTGGTAGTGATGAGTTGTGTTACTTTTGTGGTTTGCGAGGCGTGAGATTGTTTGGTTGACTGGTGACTGGTCGGGCGTAGTCGAGGCCTAAGCGCGTCGGGCGAGCGAGATGTCAACAACAATTAAACTCACCCTTTGACGGCGTCCCACCAAGGAATGCGTACCATGTGAGTATTAGGTTGACTCAATCTGGGTACAAGCCAATTCAGGCTTAGACTGAGCCCTCGTGTTCGAATCGAGTGTGTATGGTGGCCGATCGACACCGGAGGCACCAGATCGGCCCCCCGCCCGTTCAGCTGTCACTCCGAATCTAATTCACCGACCCGCGTACCAAGCAGTTCACCTTGCAGGCGCGTCCGACGCGATACTACATGCCTAGGAGCGAGTTCCTTCCCTACATCGCCGTCTCGGCCGCAGCCTCCACATCTCGGACCCCCCCGCCTGACGAACGCGCTCCGGATCGCGACCCAATACCTTTCCCCATCCCCGACGCGACCAGCGCTGCTAGAGTGAAGCATTCACCGACGAAACCGTCACCCAGCTTCAGCCCGCCCAAACGCAATCACATCCTCTCGGTCAAAGGTAAGGAGCGCGAGCACGACTTGAGCGGGGCCGAGGGCTCTTCGAGTGAGCCTGGCTTGGTTGGAGCCGGGGGCGGGCCAGTCACTTGGCGTCACCTCATGGCAGACAAAGTTGGGCCCGCGTAAGTCAAAAATACCAATATTATCTATTTACCGTGCCAACTTTGAAACCTTCAGCTTTGGCCGAGTTCGGGACTCGGATGAGCCTGCTCAGGCCAGGGCTCGGCTTGGGAAGGTCAACCTTCGCAGCCAAACCGCGGGCTGATTCGTGCTCATCGACTGACCTTAGGAACCCGCTTCGCACAATCGTCCACATTGACATCGATGCAGCATACGCTGGAATGGAGATGTCGCGGTTGGGTATCCCTTGGGACTCGGACATCCCGGTCTGCGTTCAGCAGTGGCAAGGCTTGATCGCAGTAAACTACCCAGCCCGCAAGTTCGGAATCACCAGGCACGAGTCACCCGCCTCCGCCCTGGAAAAGTGCCCGCATCTGACCATGGTTCACTGCGCAACCTACGGCCCGGGAGATACCGAGCCCAGCTACAACCACTCCGATCCCAAGCCCGAGACACACAAGGTGAGCGGCGCAGGCCAAGTGGCAAATCCCACAACCCAAGGCGGGGACTGACTGAACAGTGGTTCTCCCCAAAGATCTCGCTCGACTTTTACCGCAAGGAGTCGCTCAAGATTGTCGCAGTTTTCAGGGCGCACTCTGACGTTGTCGAGAAGGCCTCGATCGATGAGTCGTTCCTTGACCTGTCGCTGCGGGTCCGCGCCGTCCTGCTCGAGCGGTACCCAGCCCTGGCAGCTATCCCCCAAGGCGCGAGCCAGGAGGACGAGGTCCCTTCGCCGGCCGAGCTCGGCGTCACGATAGACTGGGAGTCGATTGGAAACATGATTCCAGTGCCTGGTGACGAGGGGGGTCACCACGTTGAGCTGGGCTGGGCTGATGTGGCGTTAGCTGCTGCGGCCGAGCTCGCAGCGAAGGCGCGCAACCAGGTGCTTCAGTCGCTGGGGTATACTTGTTCGGCCGGTATCGCCTCAAATAAGGTGAGCCCTTCAACTTGGTGCAACTTGTGATAATGATCAGCACTGACTAGGGCTTTTCTTTCAGATGCTCGCCAAACTTGGCTCGGGCTACAAGAAGCCAAACGCCCAGACCATCCTTCGGCCGGCTGCGGTCGCCAGTTTTATTGGTCCAATGCCGTTCCAGAAGATCGGAAAGCTGGGCGGAAAACTGGGTGATTCGATTCGCGAGACTTTCCCGGCTGAAACTGTTGACCAACTTCTGTACGCCACCTGCGCGGTCCCACCCCGTGCTAGCCACCTGCTGACGCTGCCCCCTCCCCTCCCTGCACCGTTTGACAGCGCGATCGACCTCGAGGACTTCCAGGACAAATTGGGTGCCGACTCGGGGATGTGGCTGTGGGAGATCGTTCGTGGAGTAGACAGCACAGCGGTGGAGGCGAGGATTGTCACGTCGAGTATGCTCGCTTCCAAAAACTTCAGGCCCTCGATTCACACGCTCGACAAAATCAAGCCCTGGCTTGGCATTCTCGCGACTGAGTTGTATCATCGCCTGAAAGAAGCCAGGGACCTGCGCGAGGGGCTCTGGGTAAGCTGCAAGCGGATTAGTTAATTGCAAGGTTGTGTTTTGCTGACTGATTGGTCCTTACGTCGCAGCC
>Ga0233341_1000032_pt1 | contig 17231 bp, 11 predicted proteins | sample GEONDECOMP247_FD_180672 | JGI IMG/M metagenome (GOLD analysis project Ga0233341, IMG submission 180672) | Leaf litter microbial communities from Shasta-Trinity National Forest, California, United States - GEON-DECOMP-247 | ecosystem: Environmental > Terrestrial > Plant litter > Unclassified...
TGGGTGGGTTGGCCTACCGCGGAGAGGCTGGGCGGGGGCGGAGGTCAGTCCCAGCTGGGTTGAGGGTGGAGATGTGCGGGTGGTGGCGGTTCCGGGAGCTGAAAGACGCGTTGGTTACCGAGTTGCAAGAGTGACGACGGAGCAAGCTGTGTCTCCAGCTGAGCGCTCAGGAAGGTTGCCCGCCCGCCCGGCGAGCTCAGGCTCGCACTCTACGGCCCCCCCGCACGCCCCAAGCCCGACCCCGTTTCGGACTGGAGCCCACTCGGCTCGCGCCTGGCCCTGATCACCTCCCCCTCCCCCTCACGCCACGTCCACACCCACACCCACACCCAGCCTCCGGCTCTCCATAAAAAAAACCCAAAGTATACCGAAAGGTGCTCTCAATATTACCACCCCTGTCTCACCGCTCTGACCGGCCCCGGACATTCACTCGTCGGCACGGGACGCGGCGGGCGACCGCCGAGTGTGCTGGGCGTTGCGGCCGGGCAGCCCGCAGCAGCGGTGGCGTTTTAGTGGGCCCCTTGGTGGCTGGTCCGATGAGGCAGGTTTCGCCCGGTGCCCGGGAGCGTGAGGCGGAGGTCTCAGCTGGGCGGGGGCCGATCGAGCGGGGCCGGGCGCCTGGGCCGATTCAGGATCGGGTCCCCAGGATCGCAAACGCCACGTCCAGCGCCTCAGGCTCGCCTCGCCCAGACCCCGAACTACACCTTCTTGCAACGACGAACATCTGGACGCCCTCGCACGCGTCGGCGTCGTCCCCACGAGCTTCATTGCCAGCGGACGCTGGGCCCAACCACTTTGAGTTCGCGCCGGCTTGCGGGGCTTCCTCAGCTTACCCAACCGTTCCCCGTCACCCGCGCCCCACGGGCGGGCGACCCATGCATTTGGCAGCGCATCCGGTCCCGCTCAGTGACTGCCCAAGCTGAGTCCAAACACACGCAACCCTGTCGCAACAAGACCGCAGCTTCACGGTCGCAGAACCACAACGACTTGCATGACCCGAACACGCAGAGCAGTGACACATCAACAGTAACGGAAGGGGAGTACAAACGAGAGATCGCCCCTCTTGACAGCCCAAATAGATCCCAGACAGATATTTTCGCCCATGAACCGATCATCATGTTCCCTCGACTTTTTTTCCTCGCTTTCTTCACTCGCGCGCGACGAACGCAATGTTGAGCGGCCTCGCGCCGACCAGCAGCTCGTTCCGGTACTGCACGGCCGAAACCCCGCGCATTCCCACGTCAGCCTACGACTCAACCTGCCGCACCGCTGGAACAAAAGCGCTTACCTCATATATGCGCTCTCTCCGCTCAAACTCGGTCTCGCCCGACCTCAGCTTCCACTCCTGGGCCTTGTCCGCAGGCGGCTCAACCCGGAAGCTGGCCATGATCCGGGCCAGGACGGCCGTGCCCTCCATGATGCCCGCCTGTTTGCCGATGCACCCGCGCACTCCAGTGCTGAAAGCAATCAACGCGTCCCTGGGCCACTTATAGTCGTCCGTGTCGATGAACCGAGACGGTCTGAACTCGGCCGCGTCCTCGCCCCAGTACGCAGCTGCGAACACGAGAACCACCCACCCAGTCAATCCAAGTCGAACATCCCGCGAACGCAGGCTGGAGCTAAACTGACTGTTTTGTCCCATTCCAACGACGTCGATCTTGAGGTGGCTCCCCTTGGCTAGTGCGATCGGCACCGCCACGCCCGCCTCGCCCGCCTTGGTCGGGACCGTGTGGCACATGATGGTTGTTTCGGCGGTCGACACCTTGGACACCGTCGGCAGGCGCGGGTACAGTCGCAGCGTTTCCAGGAATGTCGCCGTTGTCAGTTTCTACAGTGCCACCGATACCTTGCATCAGCACCCGTCCAGGACTGGAGCGATCAGAGTTGCTTTGTACTCACCAGTGCGCTGAACTTGTCGTGCCCCGACGTCTCCCCGAATGCGTTCCTGGCCTCGGCGACGAGCGCATCCTGGTGCTCGGGGTAAATCGCAAGGTAAGCCAAACTGAGGGCAATATTATGCGCAGTGGTCTCATGTCCGCCGGTCATGAAAATGTGAACGTTGCTGAGCAGCTCAGAGCGTGTTAGCTGGTCTTTCGCGGTCTGCGAGTCGCTAGCCGAGATGAGGCGCGAGAGGAGGTCGCTCCGCACGAGGCCTTGATTCTCCTCGTCGCGACGCTGGTCGACCAAAGCGAGGACTTGGCGCTCGAACGTGGAGAACAGGATGTCCATCCTCTTGACCGCCGGGATCGGCAGCGCGTCGACCCACTGTAGAGCATCGCAGGGGTGGGTCAGTCCAGGCCGGAAGAAACGAGTGGGTAAATAGCCCTGTCCGGGCCGGGCGTTTGACTGACCTTTGGGATGAGGCTCTTTACGATCAAGAACTTGATGGTGCCCCGCAAGGTCTCAATAAGCTCAAGATTTGGGCTGCCATCTCCCTTGCCCGCCTCCTCTGGCCAGTTGACCTGAACCCCGAACCCAGCAGCGGCGATGGCCATGAGGGTAATCTGCCGGCTCGCCGCGGCCATCTCCACCACGCGCTGCCCGGTGGCGTCCGCCTCGGGCATGCGCTCGATCCACTCGTCCACAAACTTGATCCCAGCGTCCCACATCCCACTATATCAGCTCAGAATCTTGTCAGTCTCATTCAATACCCCGGCTAACCAAGTCGGGTCAGCGTTACTGACCGGCTGAAGACTTCGCTGAACGCTGGGCCTGCGAGCGGAGGGGTCACCGTTCAATCCTTGGCGATCGTGTCAGCCGGCTTGACGCCAAGTCGGGCAGTGGGGTACTAACCGGCTGCCTTCCTGTGGCGTTTGTACTGTTCCCCTTCAGCGATGAGGAGTGAGGGTCCGAAGTGGCCAAACACCTAGGCAAGTTCCGGTCCGGGATGGAATTTTGGTGAGCGCACGCGCGAGTGGCAACCAGGGCCGAGCCCCGACAGTGGCGGGCTTACGTCGCAGAACTCTGAAGGCTTGACCCATAAGTTGGGGGCCGCACCAACTTGCTTGGCTCTGCGTTTAGATCAGGGTGATTTTGGCTTAGCCGAGCGCAAGAGGCAGGCTTGGATGGCGAGGTGAGGCGGGCTTGTTGCGACTTACGCGTATGGGTCGCTGATGACCAACGTTGAGTCCCCAGTCCAGGCAGAGCGGACGAGGTAACCACTCAGGCCAAAGTGCTTGTAAGCTGTGACGACTGAATGTCAGCGCCTCTTGCAGCTCGACTATATATAAGTTTGTTGTTACCTTTTCCCTGATCGCGGACCAAGATCTCGTCCCAGAGCGCCAACCGCTTGTGCTTGGGAAACAGCAACGTCCACTTCCAAAATGCAACACCAAAATACCCAGGAACATCACTATGAGCCCCGAAGCAGCAATAACCCTCAGCCTCTCAACTACCAAGCCCAAACCAAGGGAAAGGGGGTGGGTCTGGACCGACTGATAACGCTGCGCCTGGACGACCGCCCAGGCCACCTTGGCCAGCACCAACGTGGCCACGCACAGGAGCACGGTGAAGATCATGATCAGCTGGGGGAGGGATATCAGTTATCGGGTGAAATTGAGGGGTGATGGGTAGTGGAGGGGGAAGAGGAGGAGTGAGGCAGGACCAACGAACGGTTGGTCAGCTTGATGGTTGATCGCCCGGGCCTCCGCGGATCCGAGCCTCCAGGTTCCCCACACGCGCGCGGGGTAGCCCCTGACCCCACGCCCACCCAATCCCAGACTACCGACCTTGACTTGCGCCAAGCCGGACACGAGTCCAGGCAAGTGAAATCACCCAGGCGCAGCTTAGGGGCCAGCTAACTTCTTCGCTTATAGGCACATAGCTCAGACCCCTTCTGACTCAAGCCTGCAATCATCATCCGAACCACCCCTTTGAAAGTGCCAGGAACTGCCGAAACCGCCTTGCTTGCATCAGTCACAACAAATCAACAATCGTTCGGCCAACACATCAATCTAGAGGGAGCTAGACACCAGGCAAAGGGTCGTTTATGTTGCTTTGGACAAACGTGGAACCGACAGGAACAGGAGGCGCACAAGCAAAACTCATCGCGCGACCATCCGCCACACGCCCCGCTCCCGCTCACTTGGACATGGCCGCGATGTCATCCAGCGCATCCAGCAGGGTCGACGAGCTCCACGCCTGCGTGTCACACGAGTCGTGACAGTAGGACCCCTCCTTGTTGGTTAGCTCGGGCAGGCCCGCCCAGGGGTCCTCGGTGATGTGGGTCCTGTGCTCGGCAAGCCTGGCGTACACAGCGTGGAAGCTCGTCTGCCGGTCGGCCTTGCCCCCGCCCACTTGCGAGTCAAAGATCAGGAACGCCCGCAGAAAGTAGCCCAGCGGCCAGACCCACTCGGGGCCCTGGTGGTAGTTGCGCCCCTTGGCGACGTGCCAGTCGGCGCTGTCGTCCGCATTGTTGTAGTCACCGCGGTAGTCCGGGTCGGCCGGGTCGAGCGTCTTGACTCCGAGCGGGCCGAGGAGCACGTTGCGGTACGCCTGCAGGGCCCCGAGCGCGTGGTTGGGCTCGAACAGCTCGGGCGCGACCGTCATCGCGATCGGAAAGTTGGCACGGAGCTGGTAGTCGGCCCGGTCCCGTCCAGCTGGGGTCCCGTAGACATCCTTATAGATTCCCCGGCGCGCGACCAGCTCGGGCTTGATCGCGTACTTGGCGTCCTCGGCCGGGTCGGCTGGGACGTAGTAATACTTCTCGAACGACTTCTGCAAGAGGTCGTTCCATTCCTTAAACGTGACAAGCTTTTCCTTACCAGCAACGGTCGCGTTGACACCCTTGTGCGCCCACTTGCCCGCGCCGGCCAGCTCGCTCAGCCAGCGCACGGCCGACTTGAGCAGGCCGACGATCTCGACCGGCGAGCCGTCGCGGGGCGTGCCCGGGACGCCCTTGGTCCCGGCCTTCTCGCTCTCGCCCATCTTGTCCATCCAAGTACCGCAGTTGTTCTCGTTGCCGCCGTGGATGAAGCCGGTGGCCCAGTCAACCTCGATGTCAATGTTGAACCCGTTGTCCGACATCTGCGAGTCGAGGTTCGGCCCTGCGTTGTATTCGCGGAAGTGGAGGCCCGAGGCGTGGCGCTGGAGAATCTCCTGGACGATCTCAGCAATCGTGCTGACGGCCTTGTACGCTTTGGGGTCGTCGTAGGCCACCCACTGATCGGTCAGAGGGAACCGGCGCTTGACCTTGTCGTCGAGGATGGCCTCTCCGCCGGGGACCATATTGATGTAATCCTGGATGTTCTGGAGGAAGAACCACGGGCTGTCGCGCGAGTTGTACCGGGGAGTCTTGCCGCTGTCGAGCAGGTTGGGAACCAAGCCATGCTTGACGACAGCCGCGAAAGCAAGGATGTGCTGCCTGGCTGCCTCGAACTGGCCAGTCACGAGGAACAGGCCGCGAAGGGCAATGGCCGTGTCGCGCCCCCAAGTCCTGGCCCAGCCAGCCGTGAAGTGAGGGAGTCCAGCCGCCATCGACGGCGTCGTCTCGAGCGCCTGGAGGCTGGCTGACCTGACCTGGCCATGCATCTGGAATGCAGTGAGGGCGAGCGCGTGGGTGAACTCGGACCCCTGCTTGATCAAGGGCGAGCAGAGCGACAGGGCGCGGTCCCTGGCGGCCTTGAAAGCGACGTTGATGATCATCGCAAAGTACTTTGGCCGGAGGAAGGGCGGGACAGATTTCTTAATCGCCTCAAACCTGATAGCAAGCCACTTTGCGGGTTTGCTCAGCTTGGGGAACACATCGAGCTGCTTCTCGAGGCGCGAGTGGACGTAGTCGAGTGCCCAGGTGCCCGCGCGGAGGTGAGCGCAGAGAGGGTGGCCAAGGTCGTTCTTGGTCATAATGTGGCGCAGGGCGGGCATCCAGCCCTGAAATCCGCAGTAGACCAACGGGGCCATCCCGGGTACGGCGTAAACTCCGTCGCCTCCGACCGCATCGCGCTCCTCGCCATCGGCCCGGTACAGGAGCGAGTTGAGCTCGATCGGCCCCAGCGCGGCTACAGCCTCGTCAGCTCCCTTGGCGCACAAATCGTCGAGCTCGCCAGAGAGGCCGTCCATCACGGTCGCGAACACGAGCACGCTGCCGGGAGGGAACTTGGCAGGGAGAATGACCTCCGAATAGGGTCCCTTGTCGTCCTTCTTGGCCACTGACGAGACATTGGTGATGGCAACCTGCTCGGCATCAACTCCACGGAGCGTGTCGGCTGTGTCGCGCGATTTCGTAGACTTGATGTCCAGTGAAATGCCACCGATGAAGTTGATCTTCGTTCCGTCGAGCCTGATCGGAGCCATGGTCGCCTTGGAGGTCTTGTCCGAACCCAGGAAGGCTGTGCGGGCGACGAGCAGGTAGCCCTTGTGGGTGACCGGGTTGACCCTGTGCGAGGTGATCACATCCCCCTCCTGCGAGAAGTGCCCCTCCACTCCGTCGTTCAAGACCAACTCGGTGTGAAGGTGGTTCAGCAAGCGTTTCATGCCTCCGATTCCGCTCGCACTCGAGTCCTTGTAAGTCTCGTACCTGCGCTGCTCGGACACGACATCGAGCAGCTTGGGGTACAGGTCATCGAACCCGCGGTTCGAGCCGATCGCTGCACGTGCAAGTGTGACGAGAGCCCCAGTCGGGAGGGCGTCCTCGGCCGTGCGCTTGGACGCGGGCGATTCATTGTCGTGGGTGCAGTCCATCAGGAAAGCATGCGGAACTGAACCAGCGAGAGGGGTGATCTTGCACGCCATCTCCTTGCCCTCGAACTGGATCGTGTTGATCTCAGCGAGGCAGTCGACGTCCATCGCGCCGATTGGCTTGCCGAGGCCATACTCGTACAGCAGCCCACTCTGCTCCTTGGGCGAATTCGAGTCTGCACAAGATGGATTGATTAGTGACGAGAAAATCCCGTGAGGGCGGTGTCTGTGAGAAATGACTTACTCATCGCCTCGCGAATGAGACTATTTATTCCGAGGCGGCACACGAAGTGAAGGTCGAGTTCGGCGCTGCCGGTAAAGAGCTCAGCGCAAACGTATAAGTGGGGGTTAACCCGCCTGGCAGCGTCCAGGAGCTTCTCTCCGACGTGAAGTGGAGTCGAGTGGCAGTTGTCGAGCCTGAAACCCTCAAACAATCCAGCCAAAAGCTCCACGTAGCTGGTCATGTGCTGCCACAGCCACGGGTTGTCCTCGGGCCCGTCGCCGTACCGCAGCTTTACGCAGTCTCCCCAGACGATCAAGTCACGGCGAATATAGGTGCGGGAGTCTGACTCTGCAAAGTTCTTGAGCGGGTCGGCGTCCCAGATCCAGCCGTTGTTGGCGAGCGCGAGCGAACGAGGGTCCTTGCCCTTGGTTCTGATCGTGGCTGGGAGCCGGGTGAAGAGCGACTCGACCAGGGTTGACTCGCTAGTGATCGGGCCCTTGTTGGGCCCATCCTCGTCCAGGCGCGTGTACCGAACCCTGTTGCGGGTGTTGTCGATGATCGCCTTGCGGTCTTCGTCAAACAACTCATACTGGGGTACGTTGCAGACATCCAGGATGTGCCTGAACTCTTTCTCCGCTGCAGCGGCCGAGCCGGCTCCAGGAGCAAATTTGAAGTGAGCCGCAACGAACGCGACAGCCTTGGCTTGGTCAACCTTGGCACCGAACCTGGACGACAGCTCGTTCCACTTGGGAGTCAGGGCCTCGTCGGCGAACTTGCTCGCCAGTTCCTTGTCGGCGAGGTTGTGGGCAGTCGTGTCGGCCGTGGCGGGCTTTGCGGTAGTTGACTCCCACTGCTTGCGGAACGCGGCGGCCTCGGTGGCGACGTCGATTACATAGTACTCGTACAACTTGAGTGAGGGAAGAAGCTTGCCCGTGATGTGATCCATGATCTCGTCCAGGTCAGCGGCGGTCTTCAGCTTGGTTGGGAGTCCGAGCTTTCCGAGGTTGTTGGAAAAATCGATCAGGGCGCTGTCGAGCTCGAGAGCTCCCTCGAGGTGGGGAGAGTTGACAACGTTGAATCCTAACAATAATTGAGGCGTGATCATCAGCACGCTGCACGAACTCGAAGTGAAGGGCTGGTGAAACATACCCGACTCTGGGTGATCCTCGAGCCAGTAACTGTCACTGGCGGTGTGGTTCAAGACCACGTCGATCAAGCCCAATATTCCCCACTCCTTGTTGATCCTGCCCAGCCACTTTTTGAGTGTTCCCAACTGGTCCTTTTCTCCGTTTGCGAACAGGAACGGGTCAAACTTGAGCTGGTCGTAGATCGAGTAAGGCGAGCCCGACCCGCCACGGGGCTGGAGCGGGGTGAAGTGGATCATGTTGTAACCACGCTCACTCATCAGGTCCAGGTTGGGCCCCCACTCGGCAAGGGGACCCATCCACTTTGCAATCACTGACTGAATCACCAGTCCATCCAGGGGGAGGTTGACCTGCTTGTCAGTCACGACGCCGCCCTGGCCGACCGGGAGCACCTCGAGCGCGGAAGACAGGATTTCAGTCCTCGCCGGGATCGACAGGATTGGGTCGACAGAGAAGTAACCAGACCTGCAACGAACACGTTGGCTAGTCTTTGTGTCGTCGTGCTCGATGAAGTATTCGAACGCGCCGGCGGTGGTAATCTGCGCGCCGGCGGGCGGAGCCGAGGGGGTGGCAGTTAGGAACGCGTTGGAGCCAACGACCAAGCGGCCCGAGCGCAAGCGCGCTCAACCACTCTTTGGAAATTACGGTCCCACTTCTGGGGTCGCGAGCCAGAGAAATTAAGCTTACGGTGAAGTCGATCTGGAAAGGTTTGTTGAAGTCCTGGGGCAGCCTGCGGAGGTCGTTAATCAAATGTCAGCTCGTGGGGCGGGACCCCACCGCGGCGCGGTTTGGGGTCTAGCATCCGAGTGGGGGGCGGGTGGGGCAAGGGAAGGCCGAACGACCAAACCCGACCGAAGCAGGCAGCTTACTCAATCGACTGCAGCGCGTCACGCTCGAAAGGTTGGCCGTCAATAGGGAAGTTTGTCCTGATGACTCCATTGACTGAAGCCACAGTCCCGGGTTGGAGTGAAATCCTCAGCACATAGGGCGACACTGGCGGGGGCAGCCGGAGGTACTAAATCAACACAACCACATATCCGTCAGCCACCAATCCGCCAGTCTCAGAGCCTAACTAAGCCCGCACAATTCAGCTTACAGTTTTGGCCTTCGCTGGCTCACCGCTTGACTCTAAGGCCAAGTGGTAAACGTCGAGGAGTGGCATGGTGGGCGGTCGGCAGTGACGATTGATTCCGTCGGTTCGGGCCGAACTGGCGACGATCAAGTACGGATTGGCCGGAGAGGGACAGGTCAAACAAGAGCTGGGCAATTGAGAAATTGGATATGAACAAATTGAGTTTGTGGGGGGATGGGCAAGTATGGACTAGGTGTTGTGAGAGGAAGCGAGTGGGCGATAGAGTGTGGTCGGTTGCGAAGCTGATTCGATCCGATCCGATCCATCCCTCCTCTGGGCCGATCATCCCCAGCCCCGCGCCGCCCCGGCCGCGCACGTCGGCGCCCCTCTCTCGCGGCCCTTCCGCCCAGGCCCCAGCCCCCCCGCGTCAGGCCCCGATCTCAATATCGGCAAGCGCTGCCAGCTCAACGAATCGGGCATCTTCGGAAAGGAGGTCATCCGCGTGCGTCGCCAGAATTGGGCTGATCGGTGTTCGAGGTGGTCAATCCGGAACTCAGTAAGATTGTTATGAATCAACTTCCAGTTGAGCTTGGTCAAGCGGTCAAGCAGGCCTTCGCGGCCAACGCGCACCTCTCGGCCTTCACCTCGCTCGCGGCCAAGGCTGGTTAGTCGCCTCGACCCAAGCTCGAGCTTGCCGACCCGTTCCGGTTTACTGACCAGCTTGGTTGGTGCACAGATGTCGCTGCTGCATTCAAAGATGCTCCAGCGGGGAAGTTGCACGGCGTGGCCGTCGGGCTGAAGGATGTGTTCTGCACGAAGGAACTCCCAACGACGGCGGCGAGCAAGATGCTCCAGAGTAAGTCAAACGGATGCCGGTCCCAGCACTTGGCTCATCTGTCACACGTTGAAATGTATGACAGCTGACGGCGGTGGTCGTGTGCAGATTACACCTCGCCGTTCGATGCGACGGTCGTGTCCCGGCTGCGATCGGCAGGCGCAGTCGTTGTCGGCAAAACAAATATGGATCAGTTCGGAATGGGGCAAGTTGACCAGTTCATTCACAACGAAACACTTGACCGTGCTCAATCTGACACTCGCTCTCTCCAAGCAGTTCGACCAACGAGCACTCCCATTTTGGCCCGGTTTACAACCCCGCCGGGCCTGACGGTGTCGCCGGCGCGGTCAAAGCGGCCCGTTCGGCCGGCGGGAGCTCGGGAGGCAGCGCTGCGGCTGTCGGGGCAGGCATGTGCAAGATGTAAGCCTCCGTCCCACAAAAAAACGTCTATTCGTGCCCCTGCGCGCGCTGCTGCCTGCCAGGCCGTGACTGACTGTGCCCTGGTCCTCGCTTCGCAGCGCGCTCGCCTCCGACACGGGCGGGTCCACTCGCCTCCCGGCGGCTTACTGCGGCATTGTCGGGCTCAAGCCGTCGTACGGCCTGATTTCGCGGTGGGGAATGATCGCGTACGCGAGTAGCCTGGACTGCGTAGGGCTCATGGCCAACCAGGTCAAGGATGTTAGGGTGGCGTTGGGTGAGTGGCAAACTGCGAGGGATGACCACTGCCGTCCGGTCGAACCTGGTCGCTGATATTTTATCATCCCCCCGTCCTGTGTGTTCTTTCACAGACGTTCTCTCAGCGTGGGACCCGAAGGATCCAACCTCTGCCCGGCCGGAGGTGCGAGCGCGGGCGCAGGCGCTGGCGAGGCAGGTCCCGGCGAGGTGGCGGGAAGGCGACCTGGCCGGGCTGAGGGTGGGCGTTCCAGCGGTACGTCTCAACCACCCGCAGTGCCATCCGACATGCGCGAGAGCTGAACCTACCTATGTGTGGTTCAGGAGTACTTCCTGGAGGAGCTGTCGCCCGCCGTCCTGCCACCGTTCCGCCGAGCGCTCCAGCAGCTGGAGGCCCGCGGTGCCACGCTTCACTCGGTCTCGATCCCGTCCACCCCGCTCGCGCTGAGCGCGTACTACGTCCTTGCGAGCGCCGAAGCGAGCAGCAACTTGGCCAGATTTGATGGCATCCGTTACGGTACGTTTCCACCCCAACCATGTAGTGGTGAAGTCGGTCTAGGGCATGCTGATACTCGCTCCCATACTGGCAGGCACCCGTGCGAATGACACCGACACCTCGCAGGAGCGTAAGCCTCTCTACGCCGCAACCCGCTCGGCAGGGTTCGGCCACGAAGTTCAAAAGCGCCTCTTGCTGGGGACGTACGCGCTGTCGGCAGAGTCAGTTTGCTTTTCCTCGGTCCCTTCACTCTCCCCTCGTCTACTGTCGCACGCCTCGGTTGACGCTGGCCTCTCTTCCTTACAGAGCGTTCGACAACTTCTTCCTCCAGGCCCAGCGCGTCCGCAAGCTCCTCCAGCTTGAGTTTGCCGACGCGTTCCGGTGCCCGAGCCCGCTCGCGGCGGAGTCGGTGGGCGCAAAGCTCGGGGCGGACGGGGTGGACGTGCTCGTGCACCCGTCCGCCATCAACACCGCTCCGCTTCTGGGCGCATCGGCGACGAGCAAGACGGCGGGGTACGTGCAGGACGTGCTGAACGTTGGCGCCTCGCTGGCGGGCTTGCCGGCGGTGAGCGTGCCAGCCGGGAGGGCGGAGGATGGGTGGCCGGTCGGGGTGCAGGTGGTGGGGCAGTGGGGTATGGACGAGTTGGTGCTGGACGTGGGGAGAGCGCTGGAGGAGAGTTAGGTCGTGGTGAACTGCCATCAGCTGATTTTTGTGAAGATGTCAAGAGACCCGGATGCGGGCGAGGAGATTGGTGCGACTCGAATTCGAATGTGGCGCTATCCGCGGCAGTGGGTGGCAAACGCGTGGGCGTGCCCGATTTTTAGTTCCGCGGCCCGCGGCTCGCGGGGTGGCCTCAGAAAGGCGGAGACCGCGCCGAGGTGGGGGGGGGGCCGCGCTCGAGCCTTTGATCCGACACGACAAACTGCCGAACAGCCGACGACCAGCGAGCTGAAAGCGCCAATCAGTGTTCATCATCGATTTGTGGTGAACGAGGGCCCGACGTATCCTACTTGTTGTGATGTGGAACGCGGTCGCCCGGCTGGCCTCCCCAGGAGGTCCCCGTCGGGCCTCGTCAAGGTCTACCAAACCCAAACACGAGGATGATCTGGTATCATTATCACAAACATGCGCACAAATCACTGTAAGCTTGACCGAGCAGCGGATGATTTTTGGTGATTGGGTAGACTGGCCGGTTGGCTTACCCCGGACCTCGGAGCAGGCTGTGCTCACAACTGAGTCAGGTCCAGGATTAGTCGAATCGGGTCAAATTGAGCAATTACTCGACAAAGTAGCCAACCTGATGGGTCGCGAAGCCATGTCAATCTCGACCAGCGAGGTGATGGGTCCCTGCTTAGAGTACCTACTCGAGCAGGACACCCTCGCCCACCTCGTCAACTACGCCACAACCCATCAACCAAACGGCATCAGGCTGCTGGTAATCAAGTTTGTCGGAAACTTGATCACCGCAGATCAGTCACTGCTAATTCACTCCGCCATCAACAAACCGCTGTAGGTTGGGTTCCGAGGGGAGGGGAAACGCCACTCGGCTCCGCAGCGGCTGATGGATCACCGTTGGGTTGTCGCAGGGTCAAATTGCTGAGGTCGTGCGTGGACCAGCAGAACGAATTGACTCGTAGTGAGGAGGAAGGAGTTGTTCAAGTCATGTGCTTGGTCTGTTGCAGGCTCAAGACGGTGAGTGCCCACCTCGTCCGGACTCAGACCGGCCTCCCCGCCCCGCCGCCAACGGGCTGACCACACTCTGATCACAGGCCCCACAACTTATGCCAATCTTCCTCCGCGAGCGCAAAACGCGTCACAACAAGAGGAAAACACCACGTTCTTTGGCCACTGGGACACCCGGCTCCACCCTCGACGACCCACCCTCCGAATCGGCCGGGCCAGCCCGCCCCAGCTCACCCACTCCTTCGACCTCGTCCACCCAAACCTCAAACACGACATCATTCACCGCATACTCTGTCGGCTCCTCGGCCGCGCCCCGCACGCGCGCAGAGCATGATTTCCTTCTGTTTACCTACCTCCTGCGTTTCGTCCACCGCGAAGGCAAGGTGGGTGACTTTGCGAGGGAAGCACTCCTCCACCTGGTCGACATCGCCACCTCGCTCCCAACCTCACCACCGCCCTCGCTCGCTGCCTCGCAACACGTGCCAACTGGAATGACCCGCAGCGACACCAACTCCACCATCACCGCAGCAGTCCCGACACCCTCGCGCGCGTCGAGGGAAGCCACCCTCGCCTTCGCCGAGCACCTCCTCGACTCGGACTTTGCCGAGGTCCTCGGCGCAGGTTTGGGGGCGCTATACGGCCTCCTGCCGAACAAGCTGGTCGTGCGCGGACTGGACGCGAGTGCGCCTCCAACGGGGTGGACCGACGGAGGTTCGGGGATGTTGGGAGGGGGAGGGATGGTGTTGGGTGGGATGGGCGCGCTGGGTGAGAATGCAGATCAAGAGGAGCTCGAGCAGCAGAGGGAGGATGAGGAGGACAAGCTTCGCTCGCTCGGCTACGGGATTACCGGAACGGACGAGTTCAGAGACTCAATCGATGGGTGGCTCACCCTCGTCGAGTTCACCCAGGAAGTTTTGATGCGCTGCAAAGTGGCCGAGGATGTGCTTGGGTCGGGTGGCGGCGAGGAGGACCAAGACGATGTGGACGACGAGGCGAGGGAACAGCAGTTTGTCATGTCAGCCCTTTCGGCGTCCATCTTGGGCTCGCTACGGTCCTCACTCCTCGAGAATGTTTTGTGTAAGTCCTGCCGGGTTGGTTTGTACCTGCTCGTAGGTGAGGTTGCTAATATCTGTTTTGGTTGGGCTCAGACCCTTCGATTCTGGAATGCTCCGAGACTGACGGCTCGGCGGTGGCGGTGCTCTCGTACCTGGAAGCGATGCTCGACGTCGTCCATGAGGGCACCGCCTTCGAGTATACCGTCCTCGGTTTTCTGATGGGTGAAGAAGATCCCCGCGAGCTTGCCCAGCGGCGAAAGTTGGCCAGCCGTGATCCCAAGGCGGCGGCTGCCAAGGCCAAACAGCACCAGTCGAGCGCGCTAATCCTCCTCCAAAGCACCACAGCCGGCCTCCGCAGCCTCCAGCCCGACGGCGCCTCGTCCTACTTCACCTTGCTCGGCCGGTTCACACTCAAAGATCTGCTCGCTTTGCACGTCCACTCGACTTCGGCTCCGACTGCCACGGCTGCGCTCAAGCTTCTCCAGGGACTATTACGTGACCACGACCGCTGGAGTCTCGGCTTATTGGATGTAGTTCTGGACGAGTCGGCGACCAGCTTCCCGATCCCGCTGCGAGAGGAGATTGAGGAGGAATCTGACGAGGATGAACCATTCGTGTACACGGGAGTCGACTCGCATGTTATGGACGACTCGAGCGACGACGACGATTTCCCCCGCTCTGGCGCAACGCCGGCCACTCCGTCAGGCTTGCCGCTCAGCGGTTCGAGGGCCACCCTCACTCCGCTTCGGCCCGCTCAAACACCCTCAAAGCTTCCGTCACTTGTCGTTGGAACTCCAACCGCCCCAACTCTCTCGGTCCGTGCTCACCACCAAGGCCTAGATGCGCTCCTCGCCCTGGTCGGCACGATCGACCCGTCCTACCGCCGCGCCCGCGCTTCTGGCAGTGGGGCCGAGATGGTCAGCGCCGGGTTCGACAACTACCTCAAGGATGCCGAGGCGGCCATGACGGCCGACAAGGGGTTCCGGCGCGGGCTGGCAGTCAAGGCGGGAGAAGGGAGGGAAAAGGTGGAGCTGCCGCCCAAGGCGAGGCGGCGAAGCACGTTGTTTGGGCCTGCGAGCGCTGAGCTGTCGGCGCGCGAGCTAGCCGCAGCGAGGACGATGTACAGGCACACGCTCAAGCCTGAGGTTGGCCTGACGGCGGTCCTGCTCGACTCGCTATCGCACTTCTTTTCTCACTCTCCCGACCTCAACCTGCAGCTGACGGCCGCCTTGGCGGCCCTGGCGCTGTGCCCCTACCGGTCGGTCCAGGGGTGGCTGCTGCCGGAGACTAGCAGGCTTGAGGCTACGACGCTGGCCGAATTGGTCGCGAGGGACAAGGACGGTGCCAGTGATGATGACGGCGACGACCGGAGTGTTGACTACGACGTTGAGCACCTCGCGAAGCAAGCCGCGCCTGGGAACGACAAAGCTCCGCCGTCGTTCGGTCCAACCTCGTTCCTCGTTACCCTTACGGGCTCGCAGGCACGGTCCAAGGTGGCCGACGACTCGGTCTTGTCGATCCTGGCAGCCCTGGCGTCGTCCGTGTCGGACTACCGCGGTGCGATCAACAACTTTGATCAGTACCTATCTGAGCGCCGGCAGGGCTTGTTCTTCGTCGAGAACCTCACCGACGCGCTCGACCTCGACGACGAAAGTGGGAACGCGTTCGGGGAGGCGGTCAAGACCCTCGCCACGGCCACTCCGCCAAGAGCGACACCGCCTGCCTCCGTTTCTTCAGCTCCCGACAGGCCTCCTAAGGGGTTAGGCTTTGGCGCGTTCCTGTCACCCCGGGTCAACAAGACACTCGCTACAGCCACCGACGTCTTCTCAACCCCGCCCCGCAAGGCGAGCCACCTCTCGCGCAGCGCCTCGATCGACTCGTTCGACGCCAGCGCCCAGGCGGGCAGCTCCTCGATCGGCCCCGCCAGTCCGTTCGCGGCGCACTACAAGCAGACGGGCTCGATCTCGGTCAAGCCGGTGATCGTGGCGACGCCGTCGGCGCTCCGGCGGGCTGCGGCGGCGGTCGGGCTGGACGACGAGGCCGGGGACGAGTCGGTGCAGCTGGATGGGACGCCGGAGAGCCCGACGAAGCGGGTGACGCCCGGGTCGAGCGTGGGGAGGGCGGGGTCGTCGGCGATGATGTCGGAGGAGGGGAGCGAGGCGGGCGGGGCTGAGCGGAGGGCCAAGGCGAGCGAGGTGAAGGCGGTCACGCTGTCGGTCATCCTGGACAACGTGATCGTGTTGGAAGAGTTCATCAAGGAGGTCGGTCGGGTCATCTTACGTGTGGTGGACCTCTCATCTGACTTGCTGACGCTCGGCTGCTCTTGTTATGAGTGCAGCTTGCTGGGATCGTGTCGGTTCGGGCGAGCCTCGGGATTGATCAGCTCGTCAGCTTCTGAGCCTTGCGCCAGCCCGGTCGTTCGCCACCCAGCCCCGCCCTGCGCTGCGCTTCTCACGCCCGTGACTCGAGGTGACTAAAAACGCAAAAAGTTTCTCACATAACGACCTCCCTAGAAATACTAACGAAATCTATACCAGTACGTTTGTCCGAGCATTGGCGCTTTTCGAAGACCTTAGAATGGGTCGGGCGAGAGCATGTTGGTTATAAGTTTGAGAAGGTGCGCTGGCGCGTGAAAATGGGCTAGTGTGAGCTTCGCACGCAACGCGCTTGAGAAATTTGAGGGAAGTGCGCTGGCGCGCTGGAAAGGTGAGGACATCACCTGTTGGGTGCACGGCATGCGAGAAAACTCGAGGGAACCAATTATGTTGGTAGCAGCTGCTACGGAATCCGCTGCGAGTCGGACGTAGAGTTGTGGCTAATGTTTTGGCGTGACTGGGTGTGCCTGATCGCCCGTGTTTTCTGATCGGGCGCCTGCGGCCTGCGGCCTGCGGGCGCCTGCGCTTTCTGCCGTCACCCAATCAGTCCGGGGCTGGGGGTGCCTCCCGCCAATCCTGCTTGACGATCCCTCGCTCGATCGTTGGCCTATCGAGACCCCGAACGCTACGGGACTATCGGAGGTGTACTTGTCGCTTGTGGAGTTATCGTGTGTAAGTGTTTTCGGTGGTCTGCCCGGTTGATGAACCCTGCCGACTCGTTCAAGGCGGGGGGACTGGATGTGGGGTCGGTATCGCGCCTCGGATCAATCGATCCAGTCGCGGGGCTTGTTCGGGGACGATAAACCACAGAGGAGGATTTAATCAGAGCTATGGAACCAACCATCAACTAGCTTGGTAGTTTGTTGGACAGCGTTGATTGCAGAATGGGCTGGGCGGCGTGCCCAGCGAGCAGCTGACTCGGGCGAAGGCTACTTAACTGATCGCGGTCCTGATCACTCATTAACAGTTCTACAAAGTCTACGCCAAAAGGGTACCGAT
>Ga0233341_1000033_pt1 | contig 16733 bp, 15 predicted proteins | sample GEONDECOMP247_FD_180672 | JGI IMG/M metagenome (GOLD analysis project Ga0233341, IMG submission 180672) | Leaf litter microbial communities from Shasta-Trinity National Forest, California, United States - GEON-DECOMP-247 | ecosystem: Environmental > Terrestrial > Plant litter > Unclassified...
CAACTCCCTGTTTCCTGCCGAGCAACCGTCCCCAAACCGCTGCCTTGCCGCCCCAACCAGATGAGAGGCCTCGATCGCTTTCCAGTCTTCGGGCACCCATCCACGGCGGGCCGATTTTGGGACGTCGCGAGCCCATCGATAAGTCGCCTATTGGTGCGGACGGGCCGCCCGGGCCGCGCGCGCCCGCGCGGTGGCCTGATGCCGAGGCGCCGAGGCCCGAGGAGCGGGCGGGGCGGGGTGGAGGCACGCCCAATTCGATCAGCCTGGCCGCCGGTGACTGCCCTTCGGATCGCGCGCGCAAACGGTTGCCGGCGGTGAGCTCGCCCCCACCAAATCAGCTCAAAAACTGGGTCAGCTGAGAGAAGGCGCGGTCGCCTCGGAGATCTGGCGGGATGGGCGGGCAGCTGCGCGGGGGTGGGATGGTCAGAGCAAAACTCAGGCCTGGCGTCTTCGACGGCAGAGCGCAGGCGCGTCTCGGCGTCGGCAGCGCAGCCGAGAGCGCAGGCCAGCATATTACTCTACGACATCTAATTGCAGTTCAACAGCAAACCGTTCCATAAGTCTCTACGCTCCACCCGCCGCGTGGGCGAGCCGTCGCTTAGCCTGAGGAGCCAGGTGGGTGTATGCGCCCGAGGGGCGAGCTCCCGCTCAGGCCTCCTCCTGGCCGTCGCCACCAAGCAGGTCCTGGCCCGCCTCGCCGCCGAGCGCGACCTGGCCAAGCAGGATGCCGCCCTCGTCCTCACCATACACGAGCTTGGCCTTGTCCATCACAGCCAGCTGGCTCGCGTCGAAAGGGGACGGGAAGAAGACCAAATAGCCGGCCAGGGCCGAAAGGATCCCGATCGTGGACCCGACGACGACGTCCTCCAGGTCTGCGGGGGGGGGGCATTTCAGGGTTTAGCTAGGTCAAGGAATGAGTGGCAAGGAGGCGTGGCGTACGGTGATAATTGTCCTCAATGCGAGTGATTGCAACCCAAGCGGCCAGGAAGAGGGGCGAGACGGCGAGTGCGAACCGGAGCAAGCGTGATTGAAGGAGGGACGAGCGCGGGAACGTGGCCGAAAACGCAAAGGCTCCATTCTTACCCGCCAGGAACAAGGTCAGGAAAAATAAACCGGCGAACGCGGTGGACGAGTGTCCGCTCGGGAAGCTCCGGCGGCCGTCCTTGACGAGCCACGCATCGCCACTGCACGCGTTGGCGACTTCGTCGTAAATCTCACAGCGCGACCAGAAGTCGGGCCGGAGGCGTCCAACGCGGTTCTTGATCCAGTCGACCGTGATCCGCATCACCGCCATCGTAGCCGTCAGGGCGAGCGCAGAGTGGTGCGCCTCCTGAACTGAGCGGCGGAGCGCGCTGACGATGATCACGACCCCGAACGGGACCCAGAACCCGAGCTTCCACAGGAGCGCGCCGGGGACCTGCTCGTGGTCGGCGTGGGGCCAGGAGTGGTCGATACTTCCGACGTAGCTATGACAGATAATAAGAGCGGCAAGTCAGCGTTCGTGAGAGTCTGTGGTCATGATATCGATCACGCGCCCACCCACGACCGGTCCGGCGCGACGACGGGGGCGGGTCTCGGGGAGGCGCGCGGCGCGCCCAAACACGCCCAAGTGGGGGCGAGGCACAGTGGGGGGGAAGGAAGAGCGAGCGCTTAGGGGCGGGGCACTTACTGCCTAATGTCGCGCTCGAATGGGTAGAGGTGCTCAATATACTTGCTGATTTGGGGGAGCACGACGAGGACGACAATCCAATCCACGATAAAGGCGGGCGCGAACCAGGCCAGGTGGGGGGACGACGTGAGCTTGATGTAGGTCGGCGACGAGCGCACTTTGCGGAGCGTGGAAGCCATCGAGAGTCACGAGCCAAGAAGTGTGCGTGTGAGGAGAGCTGGGTGGTGATGGCGCGGTGCGTTGAGATGACCAGTCTCGAGGGCCACGCTCCCCGCGTGGACTGCGCCGCCTCCGCAACCGCCCGAACCGCTCCTCGCCCGCGCGCCCAAGCCCGATTCATCCCAATCTCTCGCTCTTAGCTCCGAGCAGTGCCTGCCTGCCATCGTCGCCCCACGTCCAATCCCGGCCCAGAGCAAGCATGACGGATCTCCTGCCAGACGAAGTCGCCCGCACCGTCCTGGCCGCGTACACCGCCCTGCCCAGAAACGGCAAACCTCGCCCGCTCTCACCTTCCCAGCACAGCTGGACCGTCCTCGCCGGCTTCTGCCTCGTCGCGCCGTCCGCCCGGGGACCCGCCACGGTCACATGCGTCTCGCTGGGGTAGGTTCCTTTCATCTTTCTCCAGTACGACAAGGACTGGGCGAAGTCGAGGCTGACTGGATCGGCGGCTGACCCTGCTTCTCGCTCGCGCGCAGGACCGGGCTCAAGGTGCTGCCGCACGCGCGTCTGCCGCCCCACGGCGACGTCCTGCACGACTCGCACGCCGAGGTGATCGCGCGCAGGGGGCTCAAACTATGGCTCTCTGACCAACTCGCAGGGGTCCTCAAGGGGGCGGAGAGCTGCTTCGAGCGGGACTCGGATTTGGGACGGTGGGTCCTACGAAGCGGACTTCAGCTGGTGCTGTATGTCAGCACGCTGCCTTGTAAGCTAGCAATCCATCCGAGGATGCTGGTAACGTAACTTATGTTTTTCAGCTGACACAGTCGTCTTCCGCCGGCAGGCGGGGATGCGTCGACCTACACGCTGTCGCTCCTTTCCCCGGACGACGCCACCCCGAACCGTGCCACCTCAACTTGCGCCCCGACCCTCACTCCGTCCACCGTCCAAGCAGCCGCCCTCGGCCTCCACACCCTCCGCTCCCCTCCATCCTCCACCCCAGTCTCAAGCTCAACTCCACTCCCCCACGACCCCGCCCCGGCCCTCGTGCCCGTCCACCGCGGCCGGACCGCCTACGCCGCGCTCTCGGCCCTCCGGACCAAGCCCGGCCGGCTCGACTCGCCGCCCACGACGTCACATTCGTGCTCCGACAAGATCGCCATGTGGGCCTTCGCCGGCCTCGAGGGATCGCTCCTGAGCGCGACGGGGGTCGGGAGGGTGCCGCTCGCCGGGCTGGTGGTCGGTGGCGTGGCGACGGGGGTCGAGGGCGGGTGGGACAGGGTGGGCGAGGAGGTGCGCAGGGCGGTTGCGGGGAGGGTCAGGTGGCCGGGGGGTGCTGGGAGTGGCGCCAAGTCGTGGGAAGGGGCGAGTGGGATAGAGCTGCCGGACGTGGCGTTCACTGGGGTCGATTTCGACGGCCACAAGGAGGTGGTCCGGGCCCGCGTGGGAGACGAGGTGACGATCGTCAGCTGCCAGGAGGGTGAGCACGCTGGTTCTGCGGAGGAGCGGTGCATAACGTCTGAGTTCAACTGCTGATACGTTGCTGATCGGCGTCAGGTCTGTCCTTCGTTGCCGGAAGAGGCGTCGAGGTCCTCCTGGACGGCAAGCGCCAGGGCAGCGGCTCGAAACGCAAGCCCGGCGAGGCGCTCCCTCCAAAGTCAAGGTGCGCCTCTTCAAAAACGCCAGCTTGACCTAGGCTCCATGCTTATCTCCACCGTTATTCCCCGCTAGGTCCCGGCTATGCAAGCTCGCCCTGCTCGAGACGCACCTCGCCCACCCCGCTACAGCTACCCCTCCGCCGCCCCTGTCCTGCACGTATTACGCCCTTAAGCACTCCGCCGCCGCCGCCTGCTACCGCACGCGCAAAGCCACCGTGCGCGCAGCTGGCGCGCCCTTCGAGGGCTGGATCGTTAGTGGCGAGGGATGGGAGGGATTCGGCGCGGATGGCCGGCTAGTCGAGGAGGAAGCGCCTGGGGTCGAGGTGTGAGGTCTCGTGGCGGGGCAGGTTGGTCGCTCTCCGACAACCGAATGAGCAGGCCAAGCAATTGAGGCAGGTTGCAAGCAAATTGGATAGAACAAGAGCGAATGAACAGAACAAGAGCGCCTAATCTTTTTGGTGCACGGTCTGCTTGGGCGGAGCCAGCTTGGCCAGGTAGTCCTCCACCCACTTCGTCCTCTGCTCAGGCTCGTGAGCCCACATCAGGTACCGCTTGTCATGCTTGAGGACCTGCTCAATCGCCCTGACGTCCACCTGCTCAGCCATCTCCCTCAGGTCGGGCGCGTCTTCCTCCCCGTCTTCGTCCTCATCCGCCTTGACCTCGATCGCGCCCTCGTCCTGGCCCTCCTTCTTCTGGAGCCTGCCCCAGTGCTCGAGCACCGAGTTTTCCTTGAGCAGCTCCTCAAACTCGTCCCTCGCCTTGGCCGTCCGCCTGGCGAGCCAGCTGTTGTACAAGCCCTCGAGCCTGCGGCCGTCCTTGCTGACGAGCCTCTGCGCCTGGGGCGCCTCCACGACGTCCTCCTCGATCGCGGCGAACTTTGTCGTCAGGAGCGGGGCGTGCTGGAGGAAGATGGCCTCCAGCTGAGCGAGTCGCTTAGCGTACAAAGTTGAAAGGTGGTGGTCGAATAAACGCCTGTGGTCATGGGGGAACTGCAGAGCTGGGTGCTCAAACCTCGAGTCGCGCCGGAGCTCGTCGGCGACCTCCTCCCACCTCGCCTCGTGGTCGCGGATCTGGTCGACAAGGAGCTGCCCAAACTCGCGCTCTGCCTCCTCCCTTCCAGCCGCACCCCGCGCGGCCTGGGCCGAGCGCTGCGATCTGGCCTGTTCGTGGCGGATCTGGTCCTCGCGCTCACGCAGGGCAGCAGCCGTGCGGGCGGCCCGATCGGCCTTGGTCGGGGCTAGTGCCTGCAACGTCGAGGAGGCCGATGTTGACGCAGTGGGCGGTCCACCGCGGGCGAGGGATACGAGGTGTTTGTTGAAAAGTGACTCGCGGAGGGAGGAAGAGTTGACGGCCTCGTATCTGCGGTCCTTGGCGTGGCGCACCTTGACCTGGTTCAGGGAGGATAGTCGTATCATCAGCGCCCGAGTGTTGAGTCAAATTGAGACTTTTGCTTACATCGGCCCACTTGTCTCCGACGTTGATGGTTTGATCATCGCTGAGCATCTCCCCGAACTTTGCCTCGGCCTTCTCGGCGTCCGCCCTCTTCTTCTCGCCGAGCTCCCTCAGCCAGGCCCTGAACACCTTCTCCTTCTCGCCTTCGGTTTTGCCAAACTCCCTGAACCTGGGGTCCTTGGCGTGCGCGCGCTTGAAGTCTGAGAAATAGGTGCGGGTAGAGGTGACCTCTGCCGCGAGAAGCGCGCGGTAGGCCACTACGGGCTGTGAAGACGGAAGCGCGAGGCGTCAGCGCGGGCAGAGGTCCTGGCCGGGTGGCGTCGGATGCAGCGGAGATTGGCTTACGTCGACCTTTAGTCCGCCTTCGAGTGCAGCCTTTTTGGCGGCGCGGTTCTCACGGATTTTGATTTTGCAAAACTCGTCGAACAGGTCGCGGCGATCCTTGAGCTGCCTGACAGCCGTGTAGCGCGGGTCGTTGACGAACTTTGGCAGCTCCATGTCCCACGGCGCCATCGGCTGGATCTCCTTCTCAGAAAGCATAGCCTGAAAATAAGCAAGAAAATCAATAGGAAATTTAGAATGCATCACACAGTGTATGATCTCACTCACCTTGAACAAGGCAGCTGCCTCCTCGGGCGTTCCGTCGAACCTGTTGATTCCCCCGTTCGATGGCGCTGGCGCCGCCACCGCAGGAGCAGCCGCCGGCGCCACCGGGGCCTCGGCCTGAGCCATAATGGCGCGCTCCTGATCCTCGACTTCCTTGGCCATCTCCTCGGCGATTTGCCTCTGCCAATCCTCGTCCTGCTCGAGCTCCTCGATCTCGGTTACCACCTTGCGCTTGGCCTTCTTCGGTTTCGGTGGCGCAGCCTCAGGTTCAGGCTCGGGAGCGGCTGGTGGCGCAGGCGTGGGCGCAGGCGAGTCGGCTGCTTCAGGGACGTCCTTGACAGCGTCAGGCTCCTCGTCTGGAGTATCCTCCTTCTCTTTTGGCTCGTCATCTTCGGCTGCTACTGGCTCGGGATCAGCCTCGATGTCTTCAGCCTTGCGCTTCTTGCTCGCTGCAGCAGCAGCGGCGATGGCGTCCTTAGCTTCCTTGTCCATCTGTTCAACTTGCTCCTTGATCTCTTCAGGCACGACCCACACGCTCGCCTTTGTGTCCTTGTTGGTAAAGAAGGTGTTGCCCTTGTTGGTGACAACCTTGACCCACTCAGTCCCGGGAATTGGGATCTTGTCCTTTGGCTTCTCGCGCTTCTCCTTCTTGGAGGGAGCGGGAGCGGCCACAACGCGGCCAATTAAGGGAGGAGCCTGCCCTGGGGCGTAGTGGATCGGCTGGAGTGGCTGGGGAGGGTGGTGGAATGTTTGAGGTGGGGGTGGGAGGGATGGTCGCTGGTAGGTTGAGACGTTGGTGGATGGGTTGAACCAGTAGGGCTGCCCGGCTGGCGCGCGATGCTCGGTCCAGCCTGGTGCGAGTGGTGCGAGCTGCGGCTGCTGAGGCTGCATCGGTGGTGGTGGCGGTGGTGCTCCTGACATTTTGCTTGATGACGAGTTTGTCGTGAGCAGCTTGTCCGGCTCAAAGCTCGGCTTAGAGGGTTTAGGGGCCCGAGCTGCCCGAGCTGACTTGGCCAACAATCGATCGGGCCCCCGCCCCCCGACTTGAACTTGCCCGACCCAGACCAGCGCGCTTATGTTTGGTTCGAACGTCGTGTTGAACTTAGCACGCTCCGGAAATGGTGCAACCCAGAGGGCGGGTCCAAACGGCTGGGTAAGCTGACCCAAGCCTGCTCCTTGCTGGTCGTCTCGGCTAACTCGGCTCCCCCGCCCCGGTGTCGGTCCTGAAGCTTCGCAGGCTACAACATCGCCTTCTCCCCCTTCCACCCGAATCAACTCGCAGTAGCTGGTTCAGCAAATGTAAGTGACTCGTCTCATCCGTACGAGCGTAATCAGGTGCGGGAGTGAGCTAGTCGCCGAGCGCGGAGCTGATTACCCCGCCCTCGGCGCCTCCGCACTGTCCAGTTTGGGCTCGTAGGCAACGGGCGCCTCTCGATCGTCGGGTTGGGTCCTCAAGGGCCGGCCCTCGACAAAGTGTAGGCTTTGCCCTGATCCTGGATTTCCCGAGACTGTCCCATGACTGAAGGAGACTCTGGCCTGAAGATTTGACACGCAGGATGGCTTGTACGACCTCGCCTTTTCAGAAGTGCACGAGCACCAGGTGGCGACCGCCTCAGGTGACGGCAGCGTCAAACTGTGGGACATGACGCTCAACGTAAGCCAACACTCAGTCGCATTGAGTCTCCCTGAGCTGACCCCGAGCTGGCCGCGGTCGCGTCGGCTGTTTGTGCCTTTGTAGGATTTCCCGATCCGAAAGTGGCACGAGCACACACGCGAGGTGTTCTCGATCGACTGGTCGAACACTCAGAAGGAGGTATTCTGCACCGCAAGCTGGGACCAGTCCATAAAATTGGTACGCTGCATTTGTCTCATACCCTACTTCGAATTAACACTTGGACTGACCGGCGCCCCCCTGCTCCCTTCAACTCCCAGTGGACGCCCGACCACCCCACTTCAGTCCTGACCATCCCCAACGCCCACACGGCGTGCGTCTACGCGGCCCTCTTCTCCCCCTCTCAGCCCGCCACAATCGCGTCCTGCTCGACTGACGGCTTCCTCAAGGTATGGGACACTCGCCAGCCCGCGCCGACCCCGACAGCGTCCATCGCGGCGCACCCGACCGAAGTGCTCTCCCTCGACTGGAACAAGTACAACCCCACCCTCATCGCCACCGGCTCGGTCGACCGCTCTATCCGCGTGCACGACCTCCGCATGGCAGGTGCCGCCCCCGTCGCGCTGCCGGGCGTGTCCCCGCCCAAGCCGGCGACGGTGGCGTCCTTGATCGGGCACGAGTACGCGGTCAGGCGGGTGGCGTGGTCGCCCCACTCGGCCAGCCTGCTCGCATCGGGCTCGTACGACATGAGCGCGCGTGTGTGGGACGTCCAGGCTGCGGGACAGGCGCCAGGAGGCATGGCCGTGTTTGGAAGCGGCGGCATGGGTGGGCGGGTCGTCGGCGTGCATGGGGCCCACACCGAGTTCGTGACGGGCGTGGCGTGGAGCTTGTACGAGCGGGGGCTGGTTGCGAGCTGCGGGTGGGACCAGGTGGTCGATTTGTGGACTGTATAGGACGGGTGGAGGGTGTGCGGGTACTGTGAGGTCGATTGCACGGTTCAAACTCTTGTTGTAAACATTCGCTGCACGTTGTCGAGCCTGGGTCCCACACCGGTGCCGTCCCCCCTGGCGGTCCCTCCCCAGCTGGGTTGCTCTCCTCTCCCCACCGCTGCAGACAAAGCTGTTCAGTGATGATCCTCACTCGCAAGCGTCCGAGTGTTGGCACGAAACTCCGTAAGAATTACACAACATGTAACCACGACCGCCCTCTACGCCCTTCTAGTTCGTCCCGCCGCAACACGCTCCGTTGCGCTTATGCGGACTGGAGGGAGTCCTCGGTGGGGAGGGGGTCCTTGGGATGCTTGGCCTCGAAGTGCTCCTTGAAGTTCTTCTGCTCGGGTGCGAGGCAGAGGTGAGGGGCGATTGAGGCCGATGGCGGATGCGTGTTGGGCGGAGGCGATCGCGAGACCGAGGGGCGTGCGATGTGGTCGGGTGGCAGGGCGGGAGGGCGAGGACGAGAGCGGGGAGAATCAAGGCGGAGGTGTCAGCCAAGCATGTTCGGGTGGCGTCAGGCTGAGTTGAGATTTGGTGGTCGTTGTGCTTACGTAGTCCGACATGGGGGTGAAGCACTTGGGGCACTTGACCTTGAGCGCCTGGGCCCGCGAGCCGAGCTGCGACTTGCCGCCCTTGGCAGCCTCGAGCTTGGCACGTCCCTTGGCCCTGAATGCCACCAACCAAACCAAAGTCAGCATCACAACATTAGACTGGCATGGAGGTATGCCACTGAGCTAGCCGACTTACTGAGCCTGCTGTGCCTGGAGTCCGCGAGCCTGGGGGACGGACGAACGACAACTGGTTTAGTACGCCGTGGCAAAGTAGGTCTGATTTGCATGACTTGCCATTGTGAATAAGTAAAGGGGTTGAAGGGTTGGGGTTGGTTTGCAAGTTGAATAGAATAGGAAGATGGTCGGTCTGAGCTCGGAGTTGTGGGCGGTGGCTTGAGCACCGCGCGGGGCCGAGGCCGCAAACGAAATCAGTTGGCCCCAAACTGATAACTGACAAACCAACCAATCACGTTTCCATTCGATCAGCCAAACTCGGCACCAGCCGATTCCCGCTTGCTTGGCTCAATCTTCTGCACTTTTCAACCCGTCCGGGTGTGGCGTGCAGCTCCTCCAGAAGCTGACCTGTACGCACGTTTAGGCCCTCGACGGAAGCGGTGAGGATGAGAAACAAGCCGATTGATTTCGTGAGAACGCTCCGCAACAGAGGCAAAAAGCGATAGACCATGCACAACAAAAGAGAAAGAACGCAGCAAACCCGAACGATGCGACACCAACCCTAAAAACGATCCCAAAAGCGAAGCGCTATGTACCTCCTCCTTGCCAGTGGCAACAGCCAGCCTACCACCCAGAAAGTCCGCCACCCTCGACCTCCATCCCTCCGTCCTCTCCTCCCTCGCCACGGGCGCGGGCCTTGAGGACCTCGCCCTTGAACTGCTTCTTGGTCTCGGCCAGGACGAGGATGAGCTCCTCGGTGGCGGTGCGGAGGACCTGGTGGGGCGTCTTGTCGCCGTCGGTCTGGACCTTGATCTCAACCCTTGGCTCGAGCGGGTGGGGCACGCGGTAGCCGGCGAAGATGACGTGGGGGTTGAGGAGGAGCTGCGATCGGAGCATGTTGGCGAGCGTGTGATCCTCCTTGTTGAAGGTAAAGGTTGCTGCGTTTGAGATCTTGGCCTCCTCGTGCGGGACAAGCTTCTTCTCGTCGTCGGCCAGCACGAACGAGTCGTAACGCGGGGGAGCGTTCATATTGAACAAAAGTCACCGAGCTGGACACGGGAAGGCGAGAAGGTCAGCCTCGTGGTCTCAGCGGATCAAGTTGGTTGATGGTTGTTTGGTTGCTTGGTGAGCAACACGGTGGGCGTGTGGTAGTTTGGATTCAGAAAAAGCAAAGAGTTTGCGGCAGCGAGGGGTCAGCCCGTAGGCGACCAATCCTCTACGTGGATTGACAGATTGATTATAGTTCTTATTTCTTTCATCATTATGGCACTCGGCCCGAGTTGGCATCCACGACGAGCGCGGTAGGTAAACCCGACCGACCGGCGAGCAAGTACCAGTCCGAGCTGAACCAGCCCAGCCGAAGCAGAGACATCTCAAGCGAGGATTTAGGGCTACTTACGTGGGCTGCAATCACCAACGCCCGACTGCCGGCTTTAGGTTGGAGTGTTGAAGTTCGGAGCGTTTGGGGTGAGTAAGTAGTCAACCGAGCTCCAACCGATCCAGTAAAGTCACACGAAGTTCACGTCCAAACTGGTGGTTGCTGGATTGGAAGGCCTCAGTGAGTTGGTGTTTGATTATTTGACAAAGTCACCGAGCGAACGGCACTTTGTGAGCGAAAGGGGGGAAGAGGGGTACTCGGGAAGGCTGAGCTCACGACTTGGCCGTGTTCGAGCGCTTGGCCCGCCCCGGCCCGATCGCCCCCCGCCTGCGAGGGGCCGGCCACTCCGCCAGCAGCCAGACTAGGTCCAGCCCCAGCGCCGGGCCTTCTGTTACCCCCGTCTCTCGTCGATCAGTCAAGGTAAGGCACAACATCCGCAACTCAGTAACCCAATCAACTCAGCCTACCCCCATTCCCTCGACCTACCGAACCGCTGCCCGTGGCTCCGGCCGCCAACGTGCATATCCCGCCCGCGCAAAATTCGACAGCCCCTGGGCCCCGCCAGCGCGCCAACTTGAACCCGCAACTGGACCAGCTACCCCCGCGCCGTCAGAACCAGTTTCTAACTCCTACGTTGTACCTTTGACCCGGCCTCCAGATGCCTACCCGTTTCAGCAAGACCCGCAAGCACCGTGGACACGTCTCGGCCGGTCACGGTCGTGTCGGAAAGCACCGCAAGCACCCGGGAGGACGTGGTCTTGTCAGTAACCCTTCACTCGATCAGAAGGGGGGAAATGCTGCTCGTGTGGAGCAGGCTGGAGAACACAGGGCTGACTGGAGGGGAAACTATGCCTAAATTCTTGGGACACAACAGGCTGGAGGACAGCACCACCACCGCATCAACTTCGGTACGCAACCAAACTCCTCGCGCCCGTCTGACCCGCCTCCCCAGCTTGTTTGCTGACCTTGTGCTTGTTGACTCTTTACAGACAAGTACCACCCTGGATACTTCGGTACGCCTTGAAACCCCCCTGGCGGAAGGGTGCATGCGCTTGCGCGCCGCCCCGCCGGGAGAGCGAGCGCCCCGCCGATTGAGTGCGGGGCGAGCCACACGATGGTGGGCTAACGTATTTTGTGTGTTATGTGCCTACAGGAAAGGTTGGTATGCGCCACTACCACCAGAACAAGGCCGCCCTCTGGCGCCCTGTGGTCAACGTCGACAAGCTCGCGTCCCTGATCCCCGCTGAGCAGCGCCAGGGCCTCACCGCCGAGTCGACCGTCGTGCCCGTCATCGACACCCTCGCTCTCGGCTACGGAAAGGTCCTTGCCAAGGGCCGTCTCCCTGCCTACCCCATCATCGTCAAGGCCCGCTACGTCTCCCGCCGCGCCGAGAAGAAGATCACCGAGGCCGGAGGAGTCGTCTCGATCACCGCCTAAATGAATTGTGCCTGCTTGCAATCTCAGACCATTGGGAGTGTAGGAATAGAGCATTCACTGGTGCGCAATGTGGAGGGGTGTTCGTTTCACCTGGGCTGGGGCGGAAGTTGCGACGGGTCGCAATCACAACGATGAGTGCGTTCTTGGGTTCTCAGGCCCGAGTGGCGAGGTGCGGTACACGGAGGGTCGCATTAACGAGAGATTAGTCCCGCGACGGTTTGCAGCCTGGCGTCCGGTGAAACTGTCACCAGACCTCAAGTGTGGTGATCATGTGCTGCACCGTCGGGTGGTGGTGGCTGCGGGAGAGATTCGCGCGCGCGCTACTGGATACCCAGCCGAGGTGAGCCGGCCGCCTCATCGCCCTCGCTTCTTGTGTCGCCAGAGCATTGCGTATGTGTGTGGATCGCTTGTGAATGGCCCACGTTCGTCGCAAACTTTCAGAGAGAGGTCCGACCGTGCCGCCGTGTCCAAGCTGTCGCGGTCACTATCGCGGCTCGACGCCCAGCGACTTCGCCGGCAGGTGTGCGAGCTTGCACCCCGCAGGAGCGGCCCCCGGCCGCAGGATCCACAGGAAGCTCGGCAGCAGCAATTCTCGTCCGGACGATCGAGCGCGGGAACGACTGGGACCGTTGGAGTGGTCGCCAGCCAGCTCGTCAGCCGGCGCAGTGGCGGCGGCCAGTTGGCCGGCCAGTGGGGCAGTGGGGGCTGTGACGCTCGCGCCCGACCGCTCCACGGGCCAGCCTTGGCCTGGCGGGCCCCGGCCAAGTCTCCGGCCCACCCCCACTTGGCCAAACCACGTACCGTCTCAAACTCCCGCCCCAACAAGCACCAACCACCCGCACGACACCAACGATGAGCGAATCAATCCTCTCAGGTGACAAGTTATCGTCCGAGCTTGAGTTTGTCAAGCGGCAACTTGATTCGCTCGCTGGGCTCAAGGTCGAACACGCCAACGACTTCGTTGAGGCCGCCGAGCATAGGTCAAAGAAGCCTACCCTCGCCAACGTGAGTTTGAACCGAGGCCATGCTGGACGCTAAGCAAGTGGTAGCTGATTGGGATGGTTGGTATTTGTGTTCATCAGATTCGCGTGGTTGAGCCTCCTAAGGCGACGACTGGAGATGAGCCACAACCAATTGGTGAGCAACCACAAGGTTGAGCACAACTCAGTATCCACAAGCTAAACAGACGTTGGTGGCGTGCAGAAACTATTGAGCTCACCATCAAGTCGGCCAAGCCTCCACTAAGCTTCACAATTTCTGTCGCGAGCACATCGTCGATCGCAGCGGCCAAAGCTCAGCTTGCCACCCAGGAACCCTCAGCCCCCTCGCCAGGCCAGCAGCGCTGGATCCTCAAGGGAAAGTCAATGGGCGATACCAAACTCGTGAAGGAATTTGCCATCGCCAACGGCGCCGCGACGGTCAACCTGATGGTCTCCAAGCCCTCAGCCGGGCCGACCGCCACCCCGCCCTCGCTCGACCTCCCACCGCCCCTCGCCAACGCGCCAGACCCGGCCACGTCCTCCCCGGCATCCTCAGGCCCTGACCCGCTCTCGCTCGGTCCGATCCCTTCCCTGACGCTCTCGACCGACCCAGTGCCGTCGCCGACCAACCCGGCCGCGCCCAAGCTTAGCATTGAGACCGACCTCCTCGCCACCAACGCCGACTTCCTCCCGCCCTCGGGCCCGGCCAGCGGCGACAGCCACGCCTTTATCAGCACGATCGGTAACCCCGACCTCTGGGTCGAGACGTACGCGCTTCTCCTGCGCCGGTTCGGGAACGACGACAAGGGCCAGCGCGAGGCCAAGAAGGTGTGGGAGGCGTGGCTGATGGGCGCGCGCGAGTGGATCGAGCCGGGGACCAAGGCACTCATTAGAGAGAGGTGCGGCATCAGCGCAATGGGAGGGGAGGCTTGAATGCGGGGTGTGTGGATGATACGGTTGTGGGATGGCGAGGAGGGCGCTTTGCTCGCTGGGGTGAAGGGCTGGGCACGAGTGGTCCAGGTGCGAGGACGGCGGATCCAGCGGGGGTAGACGATTTGCGTCTGGAGTTGGGGTTCACACCTGTACAAATCATCAAATCATCTTGGTTCGAATGCCATCTTCGCATTAGGTGTAGGCTCGCTCTAGCCGAGGCCAGCTGGGTGTCGGCTGCGGTGGCGTGACGCGCTTGATCGAGTGGCCACCCTCGTCAGCGACGTTGAGGTTCAAACGGTTTGGATAACCATACAAAGCTAACATATGAACAAAACTAGATAAACAACATGGGCACAAACAAACACTAAAAAAAACCCGTTCCGATCTCCAGTCTGCCCCGCCCAGCACACCTCCAGACGACCATCTCGCGAAAGGTCTGATTCGCAAGCACCTTGAGCTGCTTATAGCACGACCGAATTGACTGTCTTCTTTGATCCCTTGCGCTTAAACCTGTCGTTGAGGATCTTGACCGACTCGCGCAAGTTGTGCACAGGCTGAAAGCGGGAAATGTTCGAGTCAGTTTCCGGTGCGGCTGAGCAAGCCCCTCCTTCCCACGCTCGCATGGCGGGGACTCGAACAAACCGAGCCCGACAGAGGCGGTGACTCACCAGCTTGTAGCCCGGCGGGGAGAACGCGGGAGACTTGGGATCGCTCGTATCGACGACGTGGCTAAGGTCGGCGTGCGCGTCAGACGAGTCGAGTGAGGCCGAGGGGGCGTTGAGCTGGGCAAGAATGTGTGCCCTGTCGGGCGCCGAGCTTGCGATGACCGGGACCGGCGCTGGCACCGGCTTGCCCTGGGAGCGGCGGAGGATGGCGACCGAGTCGGCGAGCGAGTGAACTGGGACCTGGTAGTCCAGAGTGAAGAGGGGCGAGTTGGGGTTGGTCGAGTCGAGGAGGGGTGACGCCGGCGCCGAGGACGAGGACGAGGATGAGAAGGTGGGGGAGGTGGCGGGAGACATGGACGCTGTAAGGTGCGGCTTGTGGGAGTCGGTGGTGCGCGTAAGCCTGGTAATGCTGGATATGGTGTTGCGTGAGCCTGAGTGAAAGAAAGAGGAAGGGAGCACGTTCGTGGCACGTTTTATAATCCGCCCAGTTGGTTGCGCGGCGACGCCTGGTACTGGGAGTGACTTGCCTCCTGACCCGCCCCCGATCATGGTTCACGCACAACGGCCTATCCCCCTCACCGGACGTACCGGACCCCGCGCCCACGGCCAAACCAAAGGTGGCCCGGCTTCCAAGTCATTGCTCGGCGCGCGGCCGTAGCCGGACTTTGGCATGCGGCGCCTGGCTTTCCCCCGTGTTTTGGAGCCCGCGCCCGGCGTTTCGGGGTTGCAACAAACGTGATCGGGGCGCTCGCGGCGATAAGCCCAATCCCCGCAGCGAGCCCGGGAGCCCCAGGAGCCCGGGGGGCCCGGGAATTTGGCCCGAGCTGGCCGCGCACAATGCCAACAACGGCCAGGCTCGGCTCGCGCTGGCAATAGTGCGGGGGGAAGGGGGGAAAGGATAGGTGTTTCGGCCGCTGGACTGCTGCGGCGGGTCAGGATCGTGTTGTGGTCGAGTGTCGGAGGTGGCCGGGTGCAGGCCGTGCAGGCCGTGCAGGCCGTGCAGGCCGTGTGCGCAAGCGAAGCGCTCGCCTAGCTTGCCCGACGATCTATTATTCACCCGGCTTGCCCGTCCTACTCGTCACTCATCCCTCGGGGCTCATCTGGATGGGATTCTCGAAGTTGACTGCCTCGACCAACCGGATAAAACGTGGGCTCCTCGAGCTGTAGTAGCTGGTAGCGGTGTTGGTTGTGGTCGGGATGTCCACTTTTTGCCGCGGATGCGGAGCGGGGCTTGCACGGCCGGAGCACCTCCCGAGGAGGTAGAACAATTGTGCAGCGTGGTTGCTAGCCAGCTCTCGGTGGCGGGGTATTCAGCAATACTGGAATTTTTATTCACATGATGAGGGAGTACAGCTCACCGGGCTCGGCAAAGGCGCGGGGAGTGTCAGGGTCGGCTTGCGCGAAGCCGTGGCCGGGCTACTCAGGCTGCCGCCACCCGTCCGACAGGACTCTTTCGGCCAGGTAGCCTTGACGCATGTATCTCCAGAAAATCCAATCGTGCAAAAGGCGCGGAATGCACCGATATCAATTTTGACGGGTCGTGGCTATTTGAGCCGACAACAGTTGCGTTTGGGCCGCATAGTGTTGAGTGGCCGAGCGCGACGGAGGGGGACGATTTCGCCACTTGACAGTCTGCAGGCTGCCGAGTCTCGCTGTTTACGAAACCCCGTCAGCCCCTCCCATAATATCTCACCCCACCAGACTCTGCTTTACTTCTGCCACAGCTCACAGCAGATTGATCTCCGACATGCTCACGCGGTGGGCCCATCACGATGACCTGGCCAGCGCCTGGGCCCGGGCTCGCAGGCCCGATCGAAACTGGCCGACGCCCGAAAAGCGGAGCACGGTGCACGATGGGCGCTCGCTGGCCGGCGAGGCCGCCGTCCACCGGTGCCCTGGTCACCTTGCGCCGTCTGACACGAAACACGAAGGGTAACTTTCGAAACGCCCAACCGCACAATCCACGCACGCAGCGCTTTGCATGTGGGGTCGGCCCTGCGTTTCTGCGGCCCGGGCGGTGGGCGCGCCGAGGTGGGCGGGGGTGAGGCTCCTGTCGACTTGTGGGGTTGGTCCGCCGTTCCGGGTGCTGCTGATGGGCGCCGACGCCTTCAGCTGCGCGACGCTGCAGGCGCTGCATGATGCTCCCAAAGGTGAGGTGCAGGTGATGGAAGGGCGGGCTCGGTGGATACGATTGATTGGCTAGCTGACTGAGTGCTGTGTGGTGTTGGGAAGGTCTGATTGACGAGCTCGTGGTGGTCACTCCGCCTGAGAAAAGATCAGGCAGGGGACTCAAAGCACTTCATACTCGTAAGCTGAGTCCTCAACGGTTGTTTATTAGTAAAAAAAAAATGTGATGGGCATGAGCTGACTGTGCCCGCCCCCGCGTAGCTCAGCTGAAGGCGCTCGCCGATAAGCTGGGATACCAAACTGAATCAGTCCCAGCAACAGGACTCAAGGGCTGGATTGTAAG
>Ga0233341_1000035_pt1 | contig 16152 bp, 15 predicted proteins | sample GEONDECOMP247_FD_180672 | JGI IMG/M metagenome (GOLD analysis project Ga0233341, IMG submission 180672) | Leaf litter microbial communities from Shasta-Trinity National Forest, California, United States - GEON-DECOMP-247 | ecosystem: Environmental > Terrestrial > Plant litter > Unclassified...
ACAATGAAGATCTGGAAGGCGGATTAAATTCTTACAATAAGAGCTTTAAGTTCTCTTGTATATTTTTAGTGATCTACGGTTTTACTACACCGATCTTCGCTTTTGATACGATCATGTCACTGGAAGCACACTGGTTCTCTACCATGTTTGGCTGGTACAACTTTGCAGCAATGTGGGTGAGCAGTTTAGCTACAATGGCAGTAATCATTATTTTGTTAAGGAAAGCAGGTTACATGCAATGGGTAAACAATAGTCACCTTCACAATTTGGGACAATTTATCTTTGGATTCTCAATTTTCTGGACTTATGTATGGTTTGCTCAATTTATGTTGATCTATTATGCCAACATGCCGGAAGAAACTGTGTATTTTTACAGAAGATTTGAATTCTACAAGTTATGGTTCTTCCTGAACTTGGTGATGAACTTCTTATCTCCTGTTCTTTTACTGATGGACCGTGATAATAAAAGACAAGAAAATATCCTGCTTGGTGTATCTATTATTGTTCTGTGTGGTCACTGGGTAGATTACTACCAAATGATTATGCCAGGAACAGTTAAAGACGGATTCAATGGCTTTGGAATTATTGAAATAGGAACAGCTATTGGTTTTGTAGGCTTGTTTACCTTTACAGTATTGACTGCATTAAGTAAGAAACCATTAATTGCAAAGAATCACCCTCTCTTACAGGAGAGTTTGAATCACCACTTGTAGTTTTTGGGGTTAGAGAGTATATAAATTAATAGGATAGTAGAGGTACATCGTACTACTTTTAAGAAAATGAGTTTAAGAAAATTTATAAGCAATAAGACAATAGCGGCCCTGGCAGTAATTGTTACCGTGTTTGCAAATACCAGCGCATTTGCACAAGAAGCTGCCGCCGGTGCTGCCGCTTCGGCCGTCGCGAAACCGATCGATATGGTTCCAATTTATAAATCGGTGGCATTCTATACCATGTTATTTTTACTGGCTTGCTTGTTTATAGCAATTTTAGGTAAGGCAATAAGGGTATATGAATTAACCCGTGAGGCTCAGGATAAACCAGCTGGAATTAACTGGAACACTGTTAACGGTGTCATCTTTGTACTTTTCTTATTGGTAGGGCTGTACGGTGTTTATTTTGAATATACGGTTCATGGGCATATGATCCTTCCGGATGCAGCCTCTGAGCATGGTAAGAAGATCGATGAGATGTTTAACATTACATTGATCCTAACTACTATTGTATTTATCGGAACGCACATTACATTATTCCTTTTCTCTTACTTCTATAAAAATACGGGTAAAAGAAAAGCTTATTATTATCCGCACAATAACGCTTTAGAGCGTATCTGGACAATTGTTCCTGCTCTTGTATTGACCGTGCTGGTATTAATGGGATTCCTAACCTGGAGATCAATCTTCTTTAAGATTGAAGATCCTAACCACAAGCCTTTAAGTATTGAGATTACTTCTCAGCAATTTTTGTGGAACATTCGTTACCCGGGAGCTGATGGTGTTGTAGGATTGAAAAACTATAAATTGATTACCGGAACAAATGCTCTGGGTATGGATTTTAAAGACAAGAATAATCTTGATGATCAGATGGCTGATGAATTGGTTATTCCTGTTAATAAACCTGTAAGATTAATCTTAACCAGTAAAGATGTTGTACATAGTTTCTATATGCCTCACTTTAGGGTTCAGTTGAACTGTGTTCCTGGTATGACCTCTTTCTTTGAGTTTACGCCAACCATTACTACTGCTGATATGCAGACTAAGGTAAATGATCCAGCTTTCAAATTCCTTTTTTACTGCTCTAAAATTTGCGGATCTGGTCACTATAATATGCAGAAAGTAGTTAGAGTTGTTTCTCAGGCTGAATATGATGCATGGATATTGAAACAACCTAAGATCATTACCAATGATCTGCGGAAACAATTTAATTTACCATTAGTAGCCGAACCAGCAGCAGCACCTGCAGCAGGCGCACCAGCTGATAGTACAGCTAAGGCTCCTGCAGCCTCTACTACTGTAGCAATGAACAAACCGGCTTTAAAAAAATAATTATACTGGAATAGCGCATTATGTCAACTATAACATTAAACGATACACATAACAACGATCACCATGACGATCACGCTCATGGGCATCACAAACAATCTTTCATAACTAAATACATATTTAGCCAGGATCACAAAATGATCGCTAAACAGTTTTTAATAACTGGTATTATTATGGCGGTTATCGCAATGGGATTGTCTATTCTATTCCGTATTCAGCTCGCATGGCCTGATAAGAGTTTTCCGATTCTGGAAACCTTTTTAGGGAAATGGGCAGAAGGCGGAAGGATCAAACCAGAATTCTATCTGGCGCTGGTCACGATTCATGGTACCATTATGGTATTCTTTGTATTGACTGCCGGGTTGTCTGGAACCTTTAGTAATCTGCTGATCCCGCTTCAGCTGGGAGTTCGTGATATGGCATCACCATTCATGAATATGTTGTCTTACTGGATGTTCTTTGTAGCTTGTTTAATTATGATGGGTTCATTCTTCATCGAAACGGGGCCTGCAAGTGCTGGATGGACAATTTATCCTCCTTTATCTGCTTTACCAAAAGCTATTCCAGGTTCAGGATTAGGTATGACCATGTGGTTAATTAGTATGGTACTTTTTGTAGCTTCTCAGTTAATGGGTGGTATCAACTATGTAAGTACTGTGTTAAACATGCGTACTAAAGGTATGGATCTTTGGAAAATGCCTTTAACTATCTGGGCTTTCTTCCTTACAGCTGTTCTGGGAGTTCTATCTTTCCCTGTACTGGTTGCCGGTGTAGTGTTAATGATCTTTGACCGTAGTTTTGGAACAAGTTTTTATTTATCTGATATCGTTATGGGTAGTCAGGTTCTGCCGAATGAAGGTGGTTCTCCTATTTTGTGGGAGCATTTATTCTGGTTCCTGGGTCACCCTGAGGTTTATATTGTAATCATGCCTGCTCTGGGTATTTCATCAGAGGTTATCTCTGTAAACTCAAGAAAACCTATTTTCGGTTACCATGCGATGGTTTATTCACTGATCGGTATTACTGTTCTTTCCTTCATCGTATGGGGTCACCATATGTTTGTGACGGGGATGAATCCTTTACTCGGTGGTGTATTTATGATCACTACGCTGATTATTGCTGTACCATCTGCTGTTAAGACTTTTAATTACCTTGCTACTTTATGGCGCGGTAATATCAGGTTTACTCCTGCCATGCTGTTCGCAATTGGTATGGTGTCCTTCTTTATATCCGGTGGTTTAACCGGTATTTTCTTAGGAAATGCTTCACTGGATATCAACTTACATGATACTTACTTTGTTGTTGCCCACTTTCACCTGGTAATGGGTTCTGCAGCCATATTTGGTATGCTTGCCGGTGTTTATCACTGGTTCCCTAAAATGTTCGGAAGAATGATGGATCCTAAATTGGCCTATCTTCACTTCTGGGTTACTTTTGTGTGTGCTTACCTGGTATTCTTCCCGCTTCACTTCTTAGGATTAGATGGTGTACCACGTCGTTACTATGCATTTACTGAATTTGAATTCATGCAAAAATGGGTGACTGTAAACATCTTTGTTACCTGGTCTGCAATTGTTGCAGCTTTAGTTCAGGTAGCTTTCTTGTTTAACTTCTTCTATTCTATATTTAAAGGTAAAAAAGCTACTCAGAATCCATGGGATGCTAATACACTGGAATGGACTACACCTGTTGAGCATATCCACGGTAACTGGCCTGGAGAAATCCCTACAGTATACCGTTGGCCATATGATTACAGTAAGCCAGGTGCTGAGGAAGATTTTATTCCGCAGACTGTTCCTTATTCTGAAACAATGATGTCTAACATGCCGCATGACTTTGAAGGAAACGCTGAGTCTGAGCGTATCCAGAGAGAATGGGATGCAAAAAACAACCCGGATAAAGTTAACGCGCAGTTTCACTAACATCGTTCTTTAAAATATACAATGAGGTTATCTGCTTAAGTATATACTTAGATTGATAACCTCATTTTTTTTAACAAAAACCCGCCAATGGTTCCTAAATCTGAAAATAGATTTATTCGGATAAACCTGATTACTATCATCGTAACATTAGTGCTCATCCTTGCTGGGGGAGTAGTAAGAAGTACTGGTTCTGGTATGGGCTGTCCGGATTGGCCTAAATGTTTTGATCAGTATATACCTCCAACAGCTGTAGATCAGCTGCCGAAGGATTACAAAGAGAAATATGTAGCCGGAAGGATGGCTAAGAATGAGCGCTTTGCTAAGCTGCTGGATAAAATGGGTAAGACGGATATGGCTGATAGTATTCGTCATGATCAGTCGATCACTGTTCCTGAATCATTCAATGTTGCTAAAACATGGACTGAGTATATTAACCGGTTAACTGGTGCGATTACAGGGTTTTTGCTGTTGGGATTGATGGTTATGTCTTTCGTTTTTAAACAAAGGGCAAAACGGATCATCCTGCTTAGCTTTATTAACCTTATAGTAGTTGGTTTTCAAGCCTGGCTGGGTTCTATTGTGGTTTCTACCAACCTTTTGGCATGGATAGTTACTGTACACATGTTGCTGGCTTTGGTGATCCTGGCGATATTAATTTATACCTATTATTATGCACAGAGCTTGTATAAGGCAGATACAGTGATCATGTCTAAGGTAGTTTGGTTAAAGGTTCTTGTGCTTGCTGCGATCATCTTAAGTATCTTACAGATCACTTTAGGTACCGAAGTGAGAGAGTCTATTGATGTCATAGCAAAGGGTCTGTTTGATCAGCATAGAGATACCTGGGTAGCAAAAATTGGCAATATATTTTCTTATCACCGCGATCTGGCTGTAGCTGTAGTAGTGATTAATGTTTTTGTATATCAGTTTGTAATGGATAAGTTTGGGGGCAAAGCCACGGCATTAAGATTGGCTAATTCAATCGTATTGGTTTTGGTGATTCAGATTGCAAGTGGATTATTATTGTCTAACTTTGCACTGCCGCCATTCGCTCAGGTGATACATTTAGTGTTCTCAACAGTATTGTTTACCCTTCAGTTTTATCTATATCTACTGGTCAACAAGACAAATACTTATAATCAATAATATTAAACAATTAGGAATTGAAGTTATTTTTTTCAGATTTATCTAAACTCATCAAATTCAGACTTACTTTTTTAGTCGTGTTTTCTGCGTCAATTACTTTTTTAATTGGTTCAAGGATGCAGGTGGCCAGAGGAGAGATACCTGCTATTGATTGGGGCAACTGGGGTATTCTGGTTGCTGGTGGTTTTTTAGTAACAGCTGCTGCAAACTGTTTTAATGAGATTATAGAAGTAGATCTTGATAAGTTGATGACCAGGACAAAGGATCGTCCAATGCCGGCAGGAAGGATGACCACTGGTCAGGGTTTAGTATTAGGCCTGATCATGGGAATGGCGGGTACGTGGTTATTGGGCAAACTAAATATAGAAACAGGCTTGTTGTCTGTATTTTCTATCTTGCTATATGCCTTTGTATATACCCCATTAAAGCGTAAATCACCCATAGCGGTATTTGTTGGTGCTATACCAGGAGCTTTACCTCCGCTGATTGGTTATTTAGCTGCATTAGGTCATATCCGTCATTTTTTACCGATAGATTATGAAATTGCGGGTATATTATTTTTTGTACAGTTCGTTTGGCAATTTCCCCATTTTTGGGCCATTGCATGGGTATTGGATGATGATTATGCAAAAGCAGGTTTTAGATTACTGCCCAGTAAAAAACGGGATAAGGTAAGTGCCTGGTTTGTTTTTCTGAGTACACTGGTACTGATCCCTGTGAGTTTACTGCCAACCATATACAATTTTGGAGGGTATTACATCGCAGGTTTTTCTTTGGCTGCAGGATTGGTGTTTTCATGGCTGGCGTTTAAGCTGCTGATGAAGCTGGACATAGACAGCGCACGTAAAGTGATGTTCTGTTCTTTTTTTTATATACCCATGGTGCAGTTGATATTGTTGTTTGATTTTATAGGTAAATAGGTTTATATGGTACATACATTGAAGCAGGAAGAGTTGAGACCTGAAGTTTCAGCTTCTTTTAAGGCCAAAAAGTTTATTCTTTGGCTCTTTGTGGTTTCTTCCACGATTATGTTCGGAGGATTCACAAGTTATTATATTGTGTTTGCGGCATCTAAAGGTAAAGGACATGGTTTAGTCCTTCCTGATGTGTTCATATACAGTACCGCGGTATTGGTGCTGAGCAGTATTTGTTTGTTTCTTGCAGCTAAGGCTGTGCGTAATCAGCAAATCCAGACGCAGAAGATTTTTCTTTGGGCAACTTTAGTTTTAGGTTTGGCCTTTGGTTATTTACAGGTGGATGCCTGGTCTGCTTTATATAAAAGCGGTGCAACTTTAGTGAACAATAATGCCGCAATATCTGTTATTTACATTGTTTCAGGAATGCACCTGGTGCACATTTTTGCGGGTCTTTGTTTCATTCTGAGTAGCCTTTGGGGTGCTTATACAAAGGTTTCAACAGAAAAGGCTGTATTTCGCATAGAAATCGCCTCTATATTTTGGCATTTTATAGATATATTATGGATATATCTTTATGTTTTTTTACTTTTGAACAGTTAGACTCTTTAACATACTATTACAATTATTAAAATGGATTCATTATCACAATTAGATCAGGTAAAGACTACTCCATGGAGTGGCGGCCGTTCACCATGGTCGATAGAATATGGAAAACTAATGATGTGGTTTTTCTTACTATCTGATGCGTTTACTTTCTCTTCCCTCTTAGTTTATTACGGAGCGCAACGTTTCTCAAAATTTACCTGGCCTGATCCGGATCTGGTATTCCAATCCATTCCTGGGATTAAGGAGTCTGGTGCACCATTAGTATTTGTGGGTATTATGACGTTCATTCTGATCATGAGTTCTGTAACGATGGTATTGGCTGTAGAAGCTGGTCACAGACGTGCTAAGAGTCAGGTTATAGGATGGATGATCGCTACGATCATCGGTGGGTTTATGTTCCTCGGCTGTCAGGCATTGGAATGGGGTCACTTACATGGTGAAGGTTTCTGGTGGGGATCTATCCCGGAACCAGAAAAGTTAAAAGAGTTTTTTGTTGGTCCGGTGTCTAATGTTGCCGCACAGCAGTTTGCTAATTTATTCTTTACCATTACAGGTTTCCACGGATTCCACGTTTTTAGTGGTGTAGTAATTAATATCATCATTTTATGTATGACCATCAACGGTACTTTTGAAAGACGCGGTCATTATTTAATGGTGGAGAAAGTTGGTTTATACTGGCACTTTGTTGATTTGGTTTGGGTATTCGTATTTACCTTCTTCTATTTAGTTTAATTCCTTAAAATATTATTATCATGTCTGAACATCACATACAAAATACAGAAGAGCATGAGCATGAAGAGCATGCTGGCCTGAGCAAATCGAAAATATGGCAGGTATTCTTTATTCTATTGGGAATAACTGTTGTAGAATTTATCATTGCATTGGTTATTTTGCCTAAGGGACTTGTTCCGCATACTGCTGGTAACATCGCTTATGTGTTATTAACATTACTGAAAGCATATTATATAGTGGCCTTCTTTATGCATCTTAAGTTTGAAAAAACAGGTTTGCAGTTATCATTAGGCCTGGCATTTATATTTATCTTTTATTTCATCGTACTGATGTTAATTGAAGGTGGTTATTTGCATATGCACATGAACCTTAATTCATGAAGCTTGCTTCAATAAAAAAAGTATTAATCCTGGTAGCCATTTTAGCGGTACCGGGATTTTTATATTATGAACTTGTTCATCAGGGCAAGAACAGGTATAAAAGATTGCCTTTTTTTGGCCCTAAGGTAGTGGCCTCTACTTTTCACAGTGTACATGGGAAACGTATTCCAGATACACTGTATCATCATTTGCCCGATTTTAAGTTTGTTAATCAGCAAGCTGATTCAGTAAGCTGGAAAAGTTTTAGGGGAAGGATCATTGTACTGAATTTGTTTTATACCAGGGGGAATAACTTTGCTGTAGAGAATGCAAATAAGGCAATGAGGTCTTATGTAGATACGTACAGTAAAAATGTAATGATCCGCTTTGTGGGATTGAGTATAGACCCTGTAACGGATCATCCTCCGGAGTTAAAAACCTATGCCGAAAAATTGAAGGCTAAGGCCGGTAAATGGGATTTGTTAACAGGAGATAGTAGCCAGGTTTATAATTGGGTAAATAAGGGGCTATTTATTGACTTGCACCAGGAGACTGAAAAAGGGGAGAAGAAATTTATTTACAGTAATTTAATTGTACTTCTTGATCAGCAACACCGTATCAGGGGTTATTATGATGCCACGAATCAGGAGGCGCTATCTAAATTAGAGGATGAGATAAAGGTTTTGGTTGCTGAGGAATTAAGAGCAAGAACAGCTAAAGACGGCGATATTTAGGCTAACAGATGAGATTTCATCTAAATGATAAAACACAATGAATATAAATGATAAATTATTTTTACGCCTGATCTGGATCGTGACGGCGGTTGTATTGGTGGTAGTGGTTGTACTTAAGTTGATCCCTGCACCAACTACGATACCATCTTTTGTTTATTTACTGCCTCATATTATTGGTGGAATTAATGCCGTTTGTTCGGTACTGCTGATCATTTCCCTGATCTTCATTAAGAGAGGAAATATTGAGGCGCATAAGATCACAAATGTGATCACCTTTATTTTGTCTTCCTTATTTTTAGTTTTCTATATTCTTTTCCATTTGTATGAGAAAGATACACGATACGGTGATATAGATCATAATGGAATACTGTCTGCTGCTGAACTGTCTGCTGCAGGGGCTACACGCATGATTTATTTCATTATTTTAATTACACATATCATGTGTGCTGTGATAGTGCTTCCATTAGTGCTGATTAGCTTTCTGCGCGGATTTAGCATGCAGATTGAGCGTCACCGCAAGATCGTTAGATGGTCTTATCCTATCTGGCTGTATGTATGTATTACAGGGGTAATTGTCTATCTGATGATTTCACCTTATTATAACTTTTAAATGCTATGGCTGCTTTAAGGGCAGCCTTTTTACTTTAAGCTGAAATAATTAGCGTGGTGTTTATTCGTTTAATAAGTATATTTGAACATTGAAACCTGTATCAGATAAGATTGTATTTTACAAAAGGTTATCATCTATGCAAGCTTTATAACGTTAAACCGCCGAAGGCAGCTATAAAAACAATAAATACTACTTCTAATAATGATTTCAATGAAAAAGTTAATTTTTATATTTGTCCTGGTGATTTCTATACTTGGTAGTACTGGGATCACGACCGTTTCTGCACAATGTGCAATGTGTACTATTAATGCCGAGCAAGGGGTGAAAAATGGTAATACACAAGCTAAAGGAATCAATTCAGGTGTAATGTATCTCATGGCTATTCCTTACCTGATGATTGCTGGCCTCGGTGTATTGTGGTATAAAAAATTTCGTTCTCCCCGTGCGATTAACAAAACCTTATAGTTCCTTTCGGAGACAATAATGGATAAAACTTCAAAATCCTATGCTATAATTCACGGAAAATGCCCCCATTGCAGAAGGGGAGACATTTTTTCAGGTAGTTTATATGGATGGGATATTCAGCATACCAATATGATCTGTGATCATTGCGGACAGCGCTTTGAGATCGAACCGGGATACTTTTACGCTTCAATGTATGTAAGTTATGCGATGAATGTGATTGAAATGCTCACCGTTGGTATTTTGACTTATATTTTTTCTGGTGGCAACCTGGAGTTTGATTCATTATGGCTGTATGTGACCTGTATATTTAGTGGCTGTTTTATTCTTGCACCTTTTAATTATCGATATTCGAGGGTAATTTTATTACATTGGCTCTCTCCAAAAATCAGTTATAACGCATATTACGATACACCATGATTAAGCCAGAATCTCTAGCTTTTTTAACAGAATTAGCAGCAAATAATGATCGCGCCTGGTTTGCTGAAAATAAAGAACGGTATGAGACAGCCAAGGCTGATGTACTTATTTTTGTTGAAGAACTTATTCCTTTAGTAGCCGCCGCAGATCCCGAATTTCCACTGGGTGGTGATCCAAAAAAAGCCTTACTCAGAATATACAGGGATGTTAGGTTCAGCAAGAACAAGAGCCCTTATAAGAGTAATTATGGGATTGCTTTTGCAACAAAGGGTTATCATGGTGCTGAATATTATTTGCAGTTGCAGCCTGGTAAATCATATTTTGCCGCAGGATACTGGCAACCAGAGCCGGCAGATCTTAAAAGTATAAGGGAAGAGATTGATTATAATACTGATGAGTTTCTGGAGATCATCCAGGCAAAGAGCTTCACCGATTTGTTTACACTGAGCAGAGAAGATACGCTGAAGAATGCTCCAAAGGGTTATGATCCTGAACACCCGCAGATTGATCTGCTCAGATTAAAGAGTTTTGTAGCTACCTTTCCCATTGCTGACGAAGAATTGTTTAAACCAACCATAGTTAACCATTTAAAAAAGGCTTTTAAAGGAGCTAGTCCTTTTGTTCAGTTTCTGCGAAAAGCCGTAGTACAATAAATATGAAAAGAATTATTTTGTTTGGAACTGTTGCTTTACTGGCCAGTGCATTTAGCTCCTGTGTAGTTTTATCTCCAAAAAAATACAAAGCCCTTTTGGCGAAACAGGATTCCCTGAATGGCGGCTGGAACGAGTCGCAGCTATCTAATGAAAACCTGGGGAAAAGAGTGTTGAAATTGAAACAGGATACGGCTGATTTAAATGGCAGGATCAATGAGTTACAGGGAAAATATGATGTAGCTGATCATAATTATACGAAGCTAAAGAATAACAGCTCTTCTGAAATTAGTAAGTTGTCTGGAGATCTTAAGAAGCGTGAACAGCGATTGAAGGAGGTGGAGGATATTTTGCGCAAGCGCGATGAAGCTTCCAATCAGTTAAAGGAGAAATTACAACAGGCTTTACTTGGTTTTTCAAAAAACGGCCTGACGGTAGAAATGAAGAACGGTAAAGTATATGTTTCGTTGACGGATAAATTGTTATTCCCTTCGGGAAGTATCATTATTGACGATAAAGGAAAGCAGGCTTTGTCTCAGCTGGCTAAGGTGCTAAAAGAGCAGCCTGAGATCATTATTGCGGTTGAAGGGCATACTGACTCGCAGAAGATCGTTAACCTCGGTCAGATTAAAGATAATTGGGATTTGAGTGTATTACGTTCAACGTCTGTAGTAAGATTTTTGACGGAATCTGAGAAGGTACCGGGTATCAGATTAACAGCAACAGGAAAGGGTGAGTTTCAGCCTTTGGAAGCAAATACAACTCCTGAAGGAAGAAGCCGAAACCGCAGGATCGAAATTGTGCTGTCGCCTAAGCTGGATGAGTTGTATAATTTGATTAAACAGTAAGTAAGGACTATATCGTGCTTCGCTTAAAAAAATGATTCCTATTTTCATGCTGCCAATCGCTGAAAGGCATTGAAAATAGGAATCAGTTTTTATAATGTTATCCAGTAGCAGGAAGCCCTGGATGGTTTGTTAAAAAACCACCTTATTTTTATATAGGATAATCCTGAAGAGAAAGGTCTTTATTAAAATGGGCTTACAAAGTCTTTGAAGGAAGGAAGAATAAGGTCTTTATCAGACAATAAAAGATCTTCTTTAGTCAAATCTTCATTCCAGTTGATGTTCAAATCTGCATCATTCCAGATCACTCCAACTTCAGATTCTTTATCATAGTAATTGGTTACTTTGTAGGTAAAGATCGTATCATCTTCTAGTGTTAAAAATCCATGAAGGAATCCTGGTGGTACCCAAAGTTGTTTATGATTTTCTCCGCTGAGTTCAATACTGAAATGCTGGCCATAAGTGGATGAGCCTTTTCTTGCATCTACAGCTACGTCCAGCACTTTTCCCTGAATTACACGTACTAATTTACCCTGGGCAAAAGGAGCTTTTTGGGCATGTAAGCCGCGTAATGTTCCTTTTTGAGAGAAAGATTGATTGTCCTGTACAAAATCAGCCTTGATACCTGCTTCGGTAAATACCTTTGCACTAAAGCTTTCATAGAAGTAGCCTCTGTTGTCTTTCCATACTTTCGGTTCAATGACAAAAAGATCCGCTATTGGTGTCTGTATTAAGTTCATATTTTTAGGCTATATATTTCATTAAGGTTCTGAAGGCGACAAGCCTGTTCTTGAATCTGTTGTTTAACTCTTCTTGTATTGCAGGGGCATATTGCTGCTGGTAAGTTTCATAATCTTCCATGGATTGTGCAACATACTGTGAACAATATGTAACTCCTTCATTGGGTGAATCAATTACTTTCAATAATCTGTTGGACACGAACATGCCGGTAGCCATTACTTCAGGAATGTGTGTTTCCTGCATCCATTGCAGCCATTCTTCAGCGGCGCTGTCGTCAATAATTAGGGTTACGTTGTATAATAACATAACACAAAGATAGGACTATGATTCAATATTGTCCCCACGAAGTTTCCGGAAATGTTTACGGGCTTCAGCAGTGAACATGCTGCCTGGAAAGTCAGTAATTAATCTTTGGTACCATATCTTTGCTTGTTCAGGTTCATTTAGCTGGTTCTCATATAATCCGGCAAGAATGAAAAGCGCATCGTCCGTCCATTTATTTTTTGGAGAGGATGAAATCAATTCTTTAAGTAATTCGATAGCTTTGCCAAAATCCTTAGTTTGAATAAACAGATTGGATTTTGCCATTAGAATATCACTGGAAAGACTATTTTGGGGGTACAATACTGGAATGCTGTCCAGCTGTTTCAAAGCTGCTGCCGGAAGATTTCTGAATCCAAGTAATTCTGCTGAGGCATATTTTTTCAATGCCAGGGTATCAGATACTGTTTCCAGATGATCTGAAATCAGTAAGCTGAGGTTTAAGGCATCGTTGGCAATTAACTGCGAAGTGGAAGCTTTTAGCACGTCGGCCTGCGATTTGGCATAAGTAAAGTTGCCCTGAAAGAAGGAGAGTCTGGTCAGGCGATACTTTGCTTCATTTCCTGTGTCCTGATTCTCGAAGGAAGCGGCTACCTGGCCATATAATAAAATGGCTTCCCATGGCTCGCCGGTAAGTACATAGATATCGCCCAGTTCTAATTTTATTTCTCCCTGTTCAGCACTGGTCACATTAGGGATCTTAAGCGCTGTTTCCAATGCTTCCCCAGCCTTTTCCAGGTGATGAAGATAGTAAGCCTCGATAGTAGCCCATTTTCTCAATGCAAAAAGTGTTCTTGCATTTTTGCCATATTCATTGAGAATAGACTGATACTGAGTGGCAATGTTGGTAATATCTTTTTCTTCGGCTTTACCTTGTACCAATAGCTGATAACTGACATCTACCAGGCCCAATTTTGACGGCAGATAATACGGGTTGTCTTTTCCCTTCGATAGGAGATATTCATAGGCTTTAATTGCCGTTTCATAGGCTTTGTTGGTTGTAAACAGCCTTGCAGATTGGAATAGGATAGTGCCATCATCTTTGGTTCTTTTATCCTGAGCGATGAGTTGCAGAAGTGCAGTATTATATTCATGCTGCTGAAGGTATTGCCAGATTAGTAATTTAGCGTAGGATTCATTTTGTGGTTCCTTCTGCATTCTTTTAAATAATGCCTTCTGGAGAATAAGGTAGTCGGCATTTCCTTCAAATAAAGCAGAGAAAGTATTTTCTGCGCGCTGAAGCATTTGTGGTGTTGCTGACAATGCGTTTAGATATTCCAGAACAAGCATACTTTTATCTTTTTTATACCTGTATAGGCTGATCAGTTCATAAGTGAACAGCTTTTCATCATTCAGGATTTTTCTGCCTTGCACAAAGACCCTGATAGCGATGTCAAACTCTTCCAGCTGATAAAGATCATTTGCAAGGTCGCGAATAGCAGCTTCTTCTTTAGGTAGATTGTTAATTACATGGTCAAAAGTTTTTATTGCACTTTCCTGTTGTCCTTCTTCCTTATAGGCACGGCCTAGCGTAACTTCATATTTTAAAGCAGAAGGACTTTGTTTGGGCAGTTTTTTGATTGCTTTTTCTGCCTCTTCATACCGTTTGGATTTCAACAACGTATTGAAGTATAAGTTATACTGCTCATCACCATTCTGATTGTACTGTATAACCATTTGATTATCAATAGTATTCTGTGCGAATAACAGGTGTGGCAATGAAAATAAAAATATAATCAGAAAGATTCTCTTCATAAAGTGTAAATCCTTAGGTCACTAATCTTTAAAGTTATGGAATTATGTATTAATTTAAACGCAGTTTTGCTTAACTATGGTATTAAAGTAACAATCTTAGTGTATAGTCGGCTAACACAGGTGACGTTATGTATTTTTGTAAGCTACTCAATAGTATGACCATAAAGAAAAGATATCTTTTACTTGTTCTGATTGTCCTTTTTTCTGCTTGCCGGCAAAATAAAGGGCCAAGGTTAATTCCTGTTGCTGATTTTTTTAAATCGCAGAGTCAGAGTTTCTATGCCATTTCTCCAAATGGTAAAACACTTTCCTACCTCAAACTTCAGGGGGAAAAGCAAAATTTATTTGTAGAGGATCTGGGTACAGGTAAATCATCGCAGCTGACCAGGCTAAATGCGAAGAATATCAATTACTATTTTTGGGTAAGTAATGATGAGTTGGTCTATTTTAAAGAAAAGGCAGGTGCAGAGCGGTTGTCGGATATGTTCATCGTTAATAAGAACGGTGGTGATGAGCGCAGGTTAAGTGACAATGGGAAAAGCAGGATGCGCGTATTGAAGGATCAGCTGATTGACGATAAGTTTCTGCTGGTATCTTCCAATAAAAGAGATTCTACCGTATTTGATGTTTACCGTTTAAATGTAAGAGATGGCCATATGGATATGGCGGCTAGAAACCCTGGCAATATTACCGATTGGGTAACAGATTCTAAAGGTAAGCTAAGGCTGGCTACTTCAAGTGACGGCGTAAATGAAACTTTGCTATACAGGGATACCGAAGACCAAACCTTTAGACCTGTGGTGACCAATAATTTTAAAACTACCTGTAAACCCATAGCCATTTCTGATGAACGGCCAAATATAGTATATGCGATCTCCAATGTAAACAGGGATAAAAATGCATTGGTGGAACTTGATTGTTCTACAGGTAAAGAAAGTAAGATTCTTTTTAGCAATGATACACTGAATGTAGTGGATGCACAATATTCACAGACGAAGAAGATCGTGACCTTTGTGGTTTGTGAAACCTGGAAAAAAGAAAAATATTATCTGGACAGTTCTTCGAAGCAGTTATATAAGAATCTGGATAAACTGCTTCCGGGTACAGAATCCAGGATTATCAATAGGGATAAAGCAGAAAATATCTTTATCGTAAGAACTTTTACAGATAAAAATCCGGGGTCTTATTATTTATACTTTGCGGATAAGAATACGGTTAGAAAGCTGAGTGATTTTAATTCCTCCGTTAAAGAGTCGGAAATGACCGAAATGAAGCCTATTTCTTACCTAGCCAGAGATGGATTAAAGATTCAGGGATATTTAACGCTTCCCTTAAATAAATTACCGGAAAATTTGCCGGTAGTAGTTTTGCCGCATAATGGTCCCGGAAGCAGAAATTCATGGGGATACAATGCAGAGGTTCAGTTCCTGGCAAACAGGGGTTATGCTGTTCTTCAAATCAATTACCGCGGTTCATCCGGATATGGCAAATCTTTCACGGCAGCTGGATTTGGACAGTGGGGAGGAAAGATACGGGATGATATTAGCGATGGCGTAAAGTGGCTGATCGATAAAAAAATAGCAAATCCCAAGAAGATAGCTATTTATGGTACGGGATTTGGAGGATATATTGCTTTGAATAGCTTATATTCGAGTCCCGGAATGTTCGCCTGCGGCGGATCTAATTCTGGTGTGATAAATTTGTTTAGTTATTTTAAATCTATTCCTCCGTTTTTGAAAACCAATCTGCAAATGTATTATGAGATTATAGGTAACCCGGTTACGGAGGTTGACTATATGCGTCAGTCTTCTCCTGTTTTTCATGCAGATAAATTTGGCGTACCAGTATTTATTGCACAGAGTCCTAAAGATCCTACCAGTAATTCTGCAG
>Ga0233341_1000036_pt1 | contig 16113 bp, 18 predicted proteins | sample GEONDECOMP247_FD_180672 | JGI IMG/M metagenome (GOLD analysis project Ga0233341, IMG submission 180672) | Leaf litter microbial communities from Shasta-Trinity National Forest, California, United States - GEON-DECOMP-247 | ecosystem: Environmental > Terrestrial > Plant litter > Unclassified...
TCTGCGCAAGGTTGCCCTCAGGGTTCGCAGCTGATTATGCCTTATCGTTTCATCTTCCCCACAGATGCCCTCCGGCCTCGACAAGGCCATGATCCTCTCCACCGGTGCCGAGTCAAATGAGTGCGCACTTCGCCTCGCCAAGCTCTACACCGGCAAGCACGAGGTTGTCGCTCTCGCTGCGTCCTGGCATGGCATGACCGGCTCGGCCGCAGCCGCCACCTACCACGCTTCCAAGACGGGTTACGGCCCCACCTCGGTCGGCTCGCTCGTCCTGCCCGCGCCGGACGCCTACCGGTCCATTTTCCGCAAGGCCGACGGCTCATACGACTGGGAAGCCGAGCTCAACTACGGCTGGAACTTGGTCGACCGCCAGTCAACCGGAAACCTCTGTGCGGTCATCATCGAGCCGATTCTGTCGTCGGGCGGGATCATGGTCCTGCCCGAGGGCTACCTCAAGGCAATGAAGGCGCACTGCGAGGCGCGCGGTATGCTCCTCATCCTCGACGAGGCTCAGACCGGTGTTGGCCGGACCGGAAAGTGGTGGGCATTCGACCACATGGACGTCGTGCCCGACATCGTCACCCTCTCGAAAACTCTCGGCGCCGGCCTGCCCGTCGCGGCCGTGGTCACCTCGGCTGAGATCGAGGAGCGGTGCTTCGAACGCAACTTCCTCTTCTACACCACCCACGTCTCGGACCCAATGGCCGCTGCCATCGGACTCAAGGTCCTCGAGGTGGTCGAGCGCGACAACCTCGTCGCCCGGGCCGACGTGGCGGGGACCCGGCTCAAGAACGGCCTCCTCGCGCTCAAGGACCGGTTCGGGTGCATCGGCGACGTCCGCGGGCTCGGCTTGATGTGCGGTCTCGAGATTGTCAAGGATCGCGAGTCCAAGGGGTCAAACGAGGCGCTCGGGAAGGCCCTGGCTGACCGGATGCTGGCCCTTGGCCTGAGCGCGAACGTGATCAACCTGCCGGGGTCAGGCTCGGTGTTCCGGATCGCCCCCTCGCTCACCATGACAGACGAGGAGATCGATCTCGGCTTGAGCATCATTGAGCAAGCTCTTGTTGAGACGCCGGGTACCCTTGGGCAGTGAGCACTGGTTTCTGGCTGCTTTGTAGTATCATGTAATTGGAACCACAATTAGACTTTCGCCTTCCGCTTCGGCGTCTGGTTCGTCGATGTCCGGGTGCGTGGCAGTTGAAGAGGGAGACAGCATGTAGGACGAGCAGTTGCAGCATACGACATGAAGCTAGAATAAGGCTTCGGAAGCCGAACCGTGCTCCGAAAACATGGAGGGGTGGGAAGAGGTGATGAACGAGCTGAGCAGTGCCTCGAGCTGGTCACTGACCGACAGCTCGGGCATTGCCAGCTGCAGTCTGTGCGAGTGAACAGGGGCCAGTCACACAGCGCCGGTTTTGATCAGCCTCGCCCAAACGACCAAACGACAGAAATGACTTCACTTACGGCTCAAGCACGACAGCGAACTCAGGAGCCTGCGCAGCGGTCGGAACAAGGTTAGCGGAGACCAGCCTCGTACACAACTTGGGCCGCTCGAGCGACGCGCGGGCTCACCTTCTTGGCGAGGAGAGGGACAAAGTAGTGGGCTCGTGAGAGGGCCAGGTCGGCGGGATCCCACTCAGCATCGTCACGGGTTCGAGAGAGTGTTGACAGGAACCGACGCAAGTTGAAGACAGCGAGCTGCCAGATAGCATCGTCGGCTTGCGAAGTGCGTGGGTCTGACAGTGTGAGCCGCACGAGGGTGACCATCGTGGTGGAAAGCAGGTAGGGTGTGTCTGGGAATTCATTCACGTCAGTTCTCAGTACAGCCAAGCGGTTAGCATTCCCCAAACTTAAGCTCACATATTGGCCAGTAGCCTCCGAGGTCTGCGCTGGACAAGCTGCTGACGAAGTCAACCATCTGGATCGCAGCCAGCAAGCAGCTCCGCTGCGCCCTTTCCACCACTCCCTCTAGCCTCTCGTCGTCGTTAGCCACAGCATCCCACGCAGCTCGAGTCAGGAACACAGCTGTTCCCAAGTACATCAACTCGAGAGAACGCACCCCAGGGGGAGCCGATGTTGCTCCTCGCGCAAAAAAGTTGCGCCCATCGAGGCGCCGACGCCACTCGTCCAGCTCGAGGCCGATCGTCGTCAAATGTCCAAGTTGGCTTCGGCCGAGGCTTGGGGGCTTGCTCGCCTGCGTCCAGCCCGATCCCGATTTGGTGGTGATCTGAAGAAACTTGTTCTGGATCACAGCCAGCTCAGCGAGCGAGACGAACGCCTCGTACGAGACCGAATCACGCGGGGTCCGTCGCGGAGGCGGCACATCCCAGTCTGAGCCAATCACCGGCGCCCGTCCGAACGACAGCGCAGCGGCCATGTCATACTGGAGCAAGGCCCACCAAATCCTGGTTCGCAAATCACGTTCCCACTGCGGAATCATCCATGTCGAACAGTCACGGTGGAGGCCCAGCAGACGAGCGACCGCGATTGTCTGGCCAAACACAACAAAGTTGCCGGCTGGGTTGACGCCCGACCTGGCGTTGAGGTCTATCAGGGCTGCCTGGATGGTCGACAGGCGAGCGCGAGGATTCCGGCCCGCAGTGTTGGTGATGATGATGTTCCACGCTGCGTGGTAGAGGTGGCGAAGGCGAGGGTGGTAGATAAGGGCGGTGGCGAGGTAGCTGCAGTGCAGGATTGGGGTAACTTTGGTTTCCGCGCTGAAGTGTTCCTCGGACCAGATCGGGACAGCCTGTCCTTCCTGCGAGAGATAGCTGAGAGCGGCACTCGCTCGGGTCAGCCAGGCTAAGTGTGAGCCCAGAGAGCATACTCACCTCCCCAATAAGATAGGGATGTTCTCCTTCCCAACAAGGTTGTGCATTTGCTGCAGCGGGTCCACTTCGCCCAAATTGGATTGGTAGGGCCGAGCCGGGTGGTAGACTTGGGGTAGCGCACACGCCTGAGGGTTAGCCATGATCGCGACCAGGCTAAGCCGGACCAAGCCAAACTGCTTACTGAAGGCCACAGTCGTAGCAGACGCATTGAAAGAAACTGTTCTGATTTTTACGCCTGCCAAGGTCCTGTCGGCTTCGGTTGGGTCGAGCGAGTTGTCGGCCACGAGCAAGCCGAGCTCGAGGGCGTCCGCCTCAGATGCGGTCCCGACCAGGCTCAGCTCCTCGTCATCGTTGGCCTCGAGATCGAGCGAGAGATATTCCTGTGAGAGCCAATGTAGTTTGTTTAGCCTCGGTGCTGGTGGAAAGAGCAACACCCAGTTGGGCAAAGAGGAACCTACCTCAGTGGCGGCCGAGCCGGTGGCAGACGAGGGCCTAGCATGATCCAGTCGGGTCGAGGTAGACTGTATCAGGTCGGCTACACTTGTGATAGCTGGTACTGAGTTGGGTGGTGCTGAAATGAGCCAGCTTGGTGGTTCGAGGCTGGAAAGCGTTTGGGAAGGTTGAAAGTGGGGGATCGGGTTGAGCAGGTTCTCAAACGAGGGAACAGCTGACTCGTTCACCCCAACTGTTGTCAACCCTACACCAAAAATCAAACGAACATCAGCAACTTGTCAAGTCAAACCAGTTTCAAGTCGGACAGTGCTTGTTCTGCCTACGTTTAGGCGGCCTCCGCCTCGGTTCGGTGGCGGCCAGGAAGGTGCAGACCAGTCCACCCGCCAGGTCGCAATTGATGCAGCAATCCTTGCCGTTTTGAGTCAGACAGCGCTGTTTCCTAGACCTGCACCTGTCACAGGGTCTGTTTCGACTAGTCCGATATCGACGCGTAGCCGGAACTGGACTGCAACCAACCCCACACGAGAGGTTAACTACCCACTAAAAGTTAACACAACCGCACTCACTAGAGCACACACTAGACCAGGCTAGAACTTTAGCCACTGACCCTGATTGCTCTGAGGGGCGGGTGGAGGTTGGTGGTGGTGAAGTTGAAAGGGTTGGCGATTCGGTTGTTGAGGGCGAGGCTTGGGCCGGGCCGAGGCTAAAAGAGGGAACATCCGACATGAAGTTCATGATTTCGCCAACCTCACTTGAGCCCAACGATCTCAGCTCACGTTGGCGCAGGTCGACTGAGACGCAACCAACCCCCGGGCCAAGCGCATGGAACTGCGGGGACGGGGGTGGTGGCGAGCACGGGCACGGGCACGGGCACGGCCGAAGCAGCTGCGGCGTTGCGGGAAGGCTCATACGGATAAGCCCTCCCCGCGCCGGCACGCCGGCAAAGGCCGACGGCCAATTCTTTGGCCGATGGCGAGCCAAGTGCATCCTGCCCGATTTTAGCCTCTTGACTGATCTCTGGATGGCTGTTGGGTTGCCTTCCGTCTTTCTCCTCCTACCAGGACCCGTTTGTTTGCTCAGCCCGCGAGCTCGTGCACGCGCTCCTGCCTCAGCCCGCCTCGCGTTTATCGTGCCGTCTCCGACTCGGCCGAGATGATGCTCCCTTCGACCGCCGCTCTCCTCGGGCTCGTCTCCTCCACGATCGCCCGCTCAGCAATCGACCTCCACGCCGAGCACCTTCTCACAAAGTAACCTCACTAGCTTGAGTGTTTGATCTGTCGAATGTTTGCTAATTCAAACTTTGTGCTGCAGATTCCCGCTGATCGACACTCATGTGGACCTCCCCCAAACGATGCGCGTCCTCGGGCGCAAGCCAATGGACGAGATTGACAAGCTTGCTACAGGCTACCCAGGCCATGTCGACTTGATCAAGCTCGAACAAGGAAAGGTGGGAGCGTAAGTTGAGGACCGTTGCGGTTGGGCTGACCAAACTGAAACTGAGCGTGGCTAACCGCGTTCGTCTTTTTCATGTAGTGTCTTTTTAACGGCGTGGTCACCCTGCCTCGACTACTCCATCACTGGAAAAGATTTCCTGAGTGAGACTCCGGTGAGTGAATGATCGGTCAGCTCGGGCGTGAGGCTGACTAGGCTTGAGCTCCGCTTCGCAAGCTCGCGTCCAGCAGCCACAGGCTGACCACCGCTCGCCCATCTCGCAGTCACTCCGCGACACAATGGAAATCATTGACCTCATTTATTCCATCGTCGACCACTACTCTGACCGGCTGTCGCTCTGCACCACCGCCGCCTGCGTGCGCTCGTCGTTCGCCGACAACAAGCTCGCGGCCCTGATCGGACTCGAGGGCACCCACGGCCTCGGCAACTCGCTCAGCGTCATGCGCCTCTTTGCTCAACTGGGTGTGCGATACGTGACTCTGACTCACGTGTGCCACTCCGCCTTTGCAAGCTCCAACGGCGGAGGAGCGGGTACCACGGGCGCCAGCCTAGCGCCGATCCACCCGGGCAACGGGCTGACTGAGCTGGGCAGGAGTCTGGTGGCCGAGCTCAACAGGCTGGGGGGTAAGTTTGGCGTATTTTTTCTTTCAAATGCGACACAAGCTGCGGCTGATTTCGCCTCATTACCGCTGCAGTAATGGTCGACCTCTCGCATACGACTGACGCCACCGCGATTCAGGTAAGTCTCTTCGCTCCCCCTTAACTTCGCGCATCACCCCGTTGTTTGGCCAGAAGCTAAGCCCGGTATCGTCGCGCAGGCTATCGATATCAGCCAGGCCCCCGTCATTTGGTCTCACTCGGGCGCGCGCTCGATCCACAATCACCCCCGCAATGTCCCAGACGACGTCCTCTTGAAGATTGGGTCAGGACCGGGAAAGAACAACGGGATCGTGTAAGCTCGGCCGTCTCGGCTTGGTGCACGCTCCTCCTGATACGAGACTTACCCATGCATCCGCTGTCCCTACGCAGGCTGTCGGTGTTGTATCCCGTCTTTATCGACGCCGACCCGTCCAAGGCGACCATCGCCCGAGTTGTCGATCACGTCGAGCACATCGCCTCAATCTGTGGCAAAGCCCATGTTGGGCTCGCCTCGGACTTTGACGGCATGGGATCATCAGTGCTTGGAATGGAGGACGCATCGAAATGGCCAGATATGGTGAGCCCTTCCTGTCGAACACTCACCTTCACTCGCCGCAGGCTGACGTTCCTGGCCCCTTTCACTTGCGCCTCCTGCTCACCTCACCTTCCAGATTGCCGAGTTCCTCCGCCGCGGCTGGACAGACGCGGAAATCGAAGGGCTGATGGGAAGGAATATTCTGCGGGTGATGGACGAGGTCCAGGAGATTGGAGGGCGGCTGCGCGCCGGAGGGACGGCTGCGAGCCGGGAGATCTACGACAAGCGCACCGACCTGCCCGCATTCGAGTGGGGTGGACCGAACGGGGCCTACCTCCCTGCTGACGTGAAGGCAGTGGTGGACAAGAGTCGCGTCAGGGATGAGCTCTAAAGTGGAATCAGTAGCAGTGAACGGAGTGAGGATTGGGGTGATCAACCCAAAATGGAGGGCACTTTTTGACTTCAATTGATGTGGGTGAGCAAGGCGTGAGGAGGGGGTGGCGCGTGAGGAAGCGAGTGGAGCAACCTAGCCGGCTTGTGGAGTAGCTCCTTCGCAATTGGAGAGACTCATTGTGGATAAGAACCTCCATTGCTAGCTCGAGCGCTTATTCGAAGTGTTCTGGGTGGCGCGAGTTGCAGCACTGTCCGTCACTCGGCGCGTTCATTTGTGGACAAGCCAAGGACTTGGTAGCAAACAGTGTAATATCGTAACAGGCCCACTGTATAATTCCACACCTCCCAGACATCTGCAGTCTACTCAAAAAGCCTAGAATCACAATAAACCTCACCGACCTCTCCTCGCATGCTCATCCTGGCCCCCTTCCTGATCCTCGTCTGCACCTCTCGGCCCCGCTCCCGTTGCGAAACTCGACCGCCGCAACCTCGGTCACGCACGCTCATAGCGGGTACCGGAACGACGCGATCTCAAAGTCAGTCTTGCTGCAAAGCGGGAAAGCAATGGTGGACTCGTCAGCCTCACGAATCACACAAGAGTAGTCAAGGACCGTGCGAGACTGACTCGAGGAACTCCTCGTTCTCGATGACCGGCGGCGGGCCCTCGGCCAGGTCGCGCGCATCACGGCGGCGGTTCCAGAAGACGTGCAGGCCAGCAATCGCCAGGAAGCAGAGCGCGTGAATCACGAGGAAGCACAGGACGACGGTTTTGGCGGGCAAGTAATTCGGTGCATCCTTGGCACGGTAGATTTGCGCGCCGCTGTTGCAATGCAAGAGGGAGGGGAGGGGGTCAGCCAGCGCAACAGCGGGTTGGGGTTCAGGAGGTCCAGGGCTTACACAATATTACCGGCGGCGTAGCAGATCTGATAGAGGGCATAAAATGTCGTGCGCTTGGTATGACCGCCAATCATGGACTGGAGCCAGGGAATCATGAGCATCTGCAGTTGCGGCGTGCACCAGTCAGCGATCGATCGATGAGCAAATTGCGCAACACGAACCAGGCAGGGTGCTCACTTGTCCAACCGGGTAGAAGAAAACGAGGACGTAGCCGGCGTAGCGAGCGTTGCGCTCGACGAGCGGGATGCCCACCATCATGGCCGCTCCGCAAACCGAGATGGCGATGCAGATCGAGGCCGGCACCCCACGCATCTTGGTCCATCGTGAGAGCACCACTCCGATAAACATCGCAACCGTCTCTCCTCCACCTGTGCTCATCCCCAGGAGGGTGGTTTGCTTAGTCGTGAAGCCGAAACCTTCCACCAGTGTGGCTCCAAAAGAAGAAATACCCCCATTTGGCACCGAGGCGGAGAAGACGGCGAGGGCGCAGAGGTAAAGGCGAGGGTCGCGGCCGGCCTCCCAGAACTGATTCCACTTGATACCTTGCGCAGCGGTTCCAGTCTTGTTGGCACGAATACGCTCGATCGCCATGAGCCGCTGCTCATCAGTGAGCCAGCGAGCGGTGGCAGGCGACGAGGGAAGGTGCCAAGCAATGAACAATCCCCAAACGACGGTGATCGGACCCATCAGGATGAACTGCAAAGTTGGGCGCAAAAAAATATCAGGCCGAGCGCGTAGAGATATGTATCAGGACCTGACTGCATTACTTACAATGAACTGCCACTTCTCGATCAAGTCGGTGTTGAGACTGTACATGCCGAAGCTGTTTTGCGAAAAGACACGCGGTCAGCGGAGCGTGATGCAGCCAGGCGGAAGGTGGCGCAGGCTCACGCAATCAGGCCGCCGATAATCTGGCTCATTCCGACAGAGCCGAACCAGATACCAACACGCGTTGCCTGCTCGGAGCGAGTGTACCTGCAGGCAGTCACCAATTTGGTCAACGTGCTTCCGTGAAGCGTGGTCCACCCGGGGTAGCAAGACTTACCACATGCCGGTCACCGACCCGAGGATAGGGACCATCGCAGATTCGGCACCTGAAAAGGAACACGCGTCAGCTTATGTTCAGTCCCTGTTAGTAATATTAAACAATGAAACAAACTCACATCCGAGCAGAAAACGCACGACCGCCAGGCTAGCAAAGTTTGTGCACGAGGCGGTGCAGCCGAGGAGAGTGCCCCAGATGACGACCGCGCCTGAGAGGTGCCACCGTACGGGGATGCGAACGAGGAAGTAGGCCGCGAACGGCTGCCAGAACAGGTACCCAAAGTAGAAGATCGATCCAAGCCAGGCAAAATCCTGGCCTACGAGGTGGTTATCGCTCTTGAACCCAAACTGTGGCCCATCGCGACTGTGTCAGCAAGCGCACACGGTGGCGCGACGCCGCTCTCTCGCGGGCGTACGCCAAGCTAGACGGAAAGTTCTCACCAAGGCCGAGTACGAAATCGAGGACTTGTCGAGAAAGTTGAGGAACTCGCATCCCATCATTATTGGCATGATCATGAGGTCAATCCGCCAGAGCAGCTTCCGCATCGCGACTGGGTCCGTGTTGATCGGCCCGGCGTGCTCGGCGAAGGCCAGCGCCTTGTCGACCGGCCCCCCATCCATGCCCGCCTCGGCGGGCAGGACCTGGGCGCTTGCGCCGCCCGCCTTGTCCGAGGTGTTGTCCGTTTTGTTGATCGAGGTCTCGTAATCTGACATGTTTGACTGAGGTCGAAAGGATGATAAGGAAGAGACAGAGTGGGGTTTGACGGGCGGCCGGGAAGAGGAGTGGGGTGGGGACTCAATCGTATCGCCCTTTCCACTATCCGCCGCTGCCTCCCTCCGCGCTCGCCGTCGGCCTCGTCGGGGCGGCCGTCGGCCAAAACAAAACGCGGGGCATTTGGCCGACTCCCCTGTCTTGTGGGCGTTGGGGAATTGGGAAAAAAACGGCGACGGGTAAACGAACCGAAAAAGCGATTCAGAACCCGACTGGTAAAGAGACGTCAAAGTTATTTTCGCCGACCCAACCCCCCACCTGCAGGCCCACCAACAAGGCCTGTGATGGCTGGTGGCACCCCATTCCTCGCTTCTCCCAGCTATACTAAACCAGCCGCCAAAACTGGGCAAGCCAGCTAACCCTAGCTCACCCTTGTCATTAACCAACAACTGCAATCGGTAATCAGAACCCCCGTAGACTCCTGTGTTGGCCCGGAGCGCAGGATATATTCCGGCGGGTTGGCGCGAGCGGGCCCTTCCCGTACCAGTCGGGATTGATTGCCTCGCGCCCGGCTCGTCTTTTGTGCTTCACCGGGCAGCTCTATTCGAGAGAAGAAGTTCTCTTGGGAAAACACAGAAACTGTTGAGGGGCCTCTACTCGAATCCTAGCCCGATTGTCGGGTTTGGCGAGTCGGGCGGGGCCGTGTGGGCCCGGACGGGCGTTCTGGGCGGGGTCGGGTGCGACGAGACGGGGTCGTGATCTGGCACTCGTGGGGCTTGCGGGGAGAGTGCGGAAGGCTTTGATAGTTTGCGCGTGCGCTGGGCCCGTCTGAGCTCGTCCTGCTGGAGCTTGATGTACTGCGAGGCCCGCGCGGGTGGCAATTAAAAACCCGTCAGCTCCCTGCGACCGACGCGCCGCTCCCCGGCCGGGCGCAGGCGCAGACACCAAAAAAAAAGGCGAGCCAAGCTAACTCACCCCTTCCAACGCTTTCAGCCCGGCGAAGCTGCGAAATCAATTTCCAGTCCGTCTCAGTGCCGGTGCGGGTGTATGTATTTTGAATCGGGAGGAGGTAGGGGCCGGGCTTACGAGTACGAGTACTCGGCCGCGGTGAAGCCGTCGTTGTTCTTGGCGGCGTGGTCGCACCCGGCCTCGACCAGCATCTTGCACACGCCCACCTTGCCCCAGCTCGACGCGTAGTGCAGCGGCGTCTCGCCGCGCAGGTCGGGCGCGTTCACGTCCGCGCCCCACTCGACCAGGCCCTGCGGCACGAGTTGGGGCGCGGGAACCGGTCAGTTTGGGCCAACTTGGTTGGGGAGGGGAAGACGAGCAAGGCGGGCGGTAGACTTGCTGCTGCAGTATCAAACTGTCCCTCTTTTGCTGCGAGGTGGAGTGGGGTGGCGCCCTTGTTGTTGGTGGCCGAGTGGACCCAGCTGCGAATTGGGCGCCCTCCCCAGTCAGCCACCAGGCGAGCCAAGAGTTAAGAGTGTTGCGCTTACTCATAATGGTCCAAATAAATCTCGAGCAAGTCTACCAAACCGAGTCCTGCAGCAATGTGGGCTATCGTCTCCCCTCCGGCGTCCTGCGACGGTTCCCAACCCCCATCCACCCCCGCATCAGCTCACCGGGACACACCCGACTCCGAGCCTCGTGCCCCGCCCCGCCCGCGCTCGCCGCTCGGGTTGCTGACCTCGCTGATCTCGTCCTCGTCGTGGCCCTCGTCGATCAGCCAGAGGCAGACGTCGATCCTGCCCGCCAAGGCAGCCAGCGCCAGCGAGGTCTGCCTGGTTGCGGGGTCGGTGTTGCGGAGGTCGGTCAGCTTGAGCGACAGGCGCTGGATGTAGCTGAGCGAGGCCGTGGGCGACTGGACCGCCTGTCGAAACCGGAGCTGCGGGTCGATCGAGAGGGTGAACATGGCGTAGCCGCCTACAAGCTCGGGCTGGTTCAGTCGCCTGAGGCGGGGTTGCGCTGTCGGCGGTCGCCTGGTTGTCCTGAGTTTGGATCGATCGGGCCCGGGCTCGAGGCTCGCGGCTCGGCTCGGCCGGCTCGAGGCTGGAGATGAAGCGTACCCGGGCGGGCCAAAGTGAGGGCTAACTGTGGCTCAGTCAGTTTGAGTCAAACTTTGAATCGGACACACTGATGAGTCAACTACGCAGCCATGTCGAGACTGCAAAGTCACTCATCACTTTGGACAACACTAAAACTGTAAGTCATGACCTCGCCTCGGTCTCGGCACCCCCCACACGCCGACCTGGCTCGGAGACGGTTGGCTAACCCTAAGCTCGCGCCTCGGGTACTCTAGCTCGTATTCTGGTGAGTATCTAGTTCGATTGAGCAGGCTATCCAGTCACCTCGTCATTTAGTAACTTGTTGGATTGAGTGATCAGGTACCTGGTTCAGCTGTACGCGGTCCGGGGCCTCCGCCATGTGGTCGCCACCGGCCCAATTGCAGCCGCAACAATCTCTTTCCAGGCCATCGTAGACGTAACAAATTCCCGTATTAAATCTCACACGTATCGTGCGTCGGAGTTTGCTGACAGTCCTGCTTGGGGCTGTGCCTGTTGGTTGGGCCTGTGGTCGATCGCAGGCTGGGTTCGCATTCGCAAGGCGGTGGATCCCCGCAGTCGGCCGACAGGTTCAGGCCGAGTTAGACAAGGTCACCCTGGAGCTTGAGGCAAAAGTAAGTCATCATTGAGTTCACTCGTCATCCCTCCAACCGACAACCCGGGCTCACCGTCCGCCCCGGACTCGCCCCAGCTCGCACCGGCCTACGCCGATGCGCCGCCCCAGCTGTCGCTCCCTGCAGTCGGCCTCAGCCCGGCCGACGTCTCAACCGCCCTCCAGGCCCACGCCAACCTGCCCCGCACACGGTGGGAGGAAGGGCGCGTCTCGGGCGCCGTCTACAACGGTACGCCCGGGATGAGCAAACTCTGGCAGGAGGCCTTCGACCTGTTCACCGTCTCCAACCCGCTCCACGCCGATGGTCAGTCGCCACCCCACTCCAGCCCCGTCTCGCAGCTGAGCTAACGAAAGCATCGGTGGTGATGGCAGTCTTCCCTGGAGTGCGCAAGATGGACGCCGAGGTTGTGGCGATGTGTCTTCAGCTGTACAACGCCAAGCTACCGGCGAGCGCGGTCGACCAGGACGGCGGCGCGGGGACGACGACCAGCGGCGGGACCGAGTCGATCCTGATGGCCTGCCTCGCTCACCGCAACCGGGCCCGCCAAGAGTTTGGCATCACCCGCCCCGAGATGATCGTCTCCAACTCGGCTCACGCCGCGTTCGACAAGGCGTCCAAGATGTTCAACATAAAAATCCACTTCATTCCGGTCCACCCCGACACGCGCCAGGTCAACCTCGCCCTCGTGCGCCGGGCCATCAACCCCAACACGATCCTCCTCGTCGGCTCGGCCCCAAACTTCCCCGACGGCATCATTGACGACATCCCCGGCCTCGGCCGGCTCGCGCTCCGCCATCGACTCGGGCTCCACGTTGACTGCTGCCTGGGAAGCTTTATCGTGCCCTTCCTCGGCAAGGCCGGCTTCGAGACACAGCCGTTTGACTTCCGCGTGCCCGGGGTGACGAGCATCTCATGCGATACGCACAAGTATGGGTTCGCGCCAAAGGGGAGCAGCGTGGTCATGTACTGCTCCAAGAGTGAGCTTCAAAGCTCGGCTCGCTTGACTGGGCCTGACCAGTGACTGACCCACCTAACTGGTTCCAGGTATCCGAAAGTACCAGTACAGCATCATCACCACTTGGCCAGGTGGCGTGTACGCCAGCCCGTCCCTCGCCGGCTCGCGGTCAGTCTCCCCCCTCGGCCTCCGGCCCTAGCTCCTTTTGCTTCTCGCCACTGAACTTTCTCCCCCTCTTCCCCCCAAATCTGACTGATCCCCTCTCCGCCCGCAGACCAGGCGCGCTCCTCGCAGGCGCGTGGGCGTCGATGGTCCATATGGGCGACGACGGCTACACCCAGTCGTGCCGCGACATCGTCGGCGCAGCCAAGCTCCTTCTGGCTGGGCTCGCGTCGTCCTTTCCCGAGCTGTACGTCCTCGGGCGCCCGCTCGCGTCGGTGGTCGCTTTTGGGGCGCACGGGTTGCCCATCTACGAGGTGGGCGATATTCTGTCGGCCAAGGGGTGGCACCTCAACGCGCTGCAGAGCCCGCCGGCGCTGCACCTGGCGTGCACCAAGCTAACTACGCCTGGGGTGGTGGCCGATCTGCTGGCCGACCTGAGGGTGGCCGTGGACGAGGTCAAAAAGGCCGTGGCCCAGGGGAAGACGGGCAAGGGGAGCATGGTCACCCTCTACGGGCTGGGCAGCAGCAGCGCCGTCGGGCCAGGCTTGGTCAAGGAGATGGCGAGCAGGTGTAAGTTGGACCCGCTCTAATCGTTCCCCAGAGTTGGTCCTGATCCGATCCTCGCCCCGTCTTATGCTCAGACATGGACGTGTTATATGCATAAGTCCCGCAAGGAGTGTAGATGTTTGGGTGTGCAAGCAAGACTTTCAGTGCGTTTGCTCAAGCGGAATGAGAAGAGGCGGGTCTATGGACAAGCGGGTGGGCTACACTATTCCTGGGTCGACGCGGCTACGTGCCCAAGTCGCCATTCAGGAGGGCGTAGATGGTGAACCCCACCGCGTACGGCGGCACAAACGTCAGCACTTTCATCCCCCGCCTGGCCCATCCGCTCCGGCTCTGCTCGATCGCCGCCTTGGCCAAGTGGCCCCGAGCCGAGCGCCGCGTGGGCCCGACCTTGGGCGGCACCCGGTCGAGTGCGGCGGCGACTGCGGGCTGGGGCACAGGTGACCCGACTTCGGACAGGGGCTTGCGCGACAAGACCGACGCGCGCGAGCGGCGCTGGAGCGAGGGGGCGTGCGCGAATAGCAGGTTGAACGCGCCGAAGCGGTGCGCGGCGCGGCGGACGAGCTCAACCTCAGAGGGCGGGGAGGGCGAGGGCGAGGGCTGGGCTATCGGGGGCGGCTTGGCCGGTGAGTGGTTAGCCCGTGCTGCATGTGAGGTTGGAGATGGCCCAGCTGGATGAGAAGCGGCCAGTGCCTGTTCTCGCTTGGCCTTGGCCTTGTCCCGGGCGACTCGACGCTTGCGGATGTTGAACGTCCGGCCGACCGCGCGCTTGCGCTTTAGCTGGACCCGCCGGCGCCGCTCCCATAAGGCTTTCCCTTCGGCCGGCCTGGTCGCCCTCTCCTCCCTGGCCCTCCTGGCCTCCCGCCTGGCCGTCTGCCTTGCCCACTCCTCCTGCCCCTCAAGAATCGCCGCCCGGACCCTGTCAAACGGCCGCGCGACGAGCGAGAAGACCCAGCCTGCGACCCCGCCGCTGACGAGGATCAGGAAGCTCTGCAGGATGATCCCGCTCGGCGAGCGCCGGCGCTTCTCGTCCTCGGCCTCGGCGTCGTCGGCCGTCTCGGCCAGGCCGTCGTACGTGAGCCCGACCGAGCGCGCAAGCCTGCGACCGAGAGAAAAGACGAGGAAGAAAGCGCCAAACGCGACACCATCCTTGAGTGCGACGAGGCCCATGGCTGTGTAGCCGTTGCGGGCCATCGCGCGCGCGCGCGCGAGCGGCGCCGCGCTCGCCGTGCCCGAGCCGAGCGCGGCGGGGCTGACGAGGCCGACCGCGCCGGGCCTGAAGACGGCATCGCGCAGGAGGTGGAGCCACCCTGTAAACGGGACCGAGCCGTTGGCAGCCATGTGCAGGCGCGCCCGCGCCCATGCCCGTGCCTTGCCGCTCGAGGCGGGCGCGCGGGCCTGCGCGAGGAGCCGCTGGCGCTGGAGGAGCAGGATCCGGGCGTTGTCGAGCGGGGTCGAGATGACCGACTGGGCCGCGCCGGCGACGCCGCCCGATAGGAACGGGATTAAGAGAGTAGAGGTAGCGAAGGAAGGGTCGAAGAGCGGCGAGAGACAGGCCGAGGTCGCGCTGTAGGAGAAGAACAGGACGAACCCGATCGACGCGTTCACGACCAGTGGCGGGAGCACGTGGCGGGGGAAGAACTTCCACTGCCCATGCGGAGAACACGCGCAGCTGTCAGTGCTGTGATCGATTGAGACCGAGTTGGACTGCAGTGAGGCTGCAGTCAAGTTGAGCTTGTCTTGTGCTTACTCCCTCCTGCCTCATCATGCCCCTCACGAACCCGGCGCTGACCGTCTTGCCCCGCTCCTCGGCCACGGCCTGGAGCCCGGCCCAGGTCGAGATCTTGACCGGCCGGAACAACCGGATCGGCCGCTGGAACATGACTGCCAAGAATGTCGCTCCCGCCCTCGACAGCGCCGCGAGGAGCTCGTGAGCCGGGCCGGCCGGCCTAGGCGGGTCTTGGGGCGTCGCGCTGGACGATGCGAGGTCGCTGGGGCCGGGCTCGGCGGCCGAGGAGAGCGTCACCAGCGCGGTGAGCGCGTCCTGGCTCGCTGCGTCGGCGGGCGGTTCGTCGGAGTCGTCAGTGTCTGTCGGGTTGGGAGGGGAGGCTGGGGAGGCGGGGGTGGCGGTGGGTGGGTCTGGCTGGTGGTGCATTACGGTTAAGCCCGGTTTGGTGGTGTGAGTGTAGCCGGGCGTGCTTGTGGGGTCCGACATGCTCGTCCAGGCGCGCGGCTCATTGGCCTCCAGGCTCGTTCTGGAGGTCTTGGGTGGGGCAAATGCGATGGCTGAGGGTATCCGATGCTGGTCTTGCTGGGTATCGTTGATTGGTAACTGACCCGACGGAGCGCAAGCCTGGCTGGGCTGGTTCGGGGGCCTCGAGCCCAGCCCCAAGCAGCTCGCTCCGGTCTCCTCGCCTCGGGCCTTCCCCTGTTGCACCGCTAGGTCCGAAATGAAGTAAGCCCCACCACCGCCATAGAGGCTCGTCGAGGCTTCTCTTATTGACTACAGTGTTTGTGAATACAGTACTATCCAGGAGATTTTCCGTATCAACGAGCGCGAGCTCGCGTCGGGCTCCAAGGCTTCCTGGCACGACCAGGTGAGCAACTAAACTCTCGCGTGCCCGATATTGGCCTACGCGCTTGCTCACTTCCTGTCATTCTTGCTGCAGTACAAGGACAGCGCCTACATTCACATCGGCGGCCTCCCTTACCAACTCACCGAGGGAGATGTCATCACCATCTGCTCCCAGTCGGTCACCACCCTCCCCTCCCCTTCCCACCCCAGCCTTCCCGCTCCAC
>Ga0233341_1000037_pt1 | contig 15940 bp, 15 predicted proteins | sample GEONDECOMP247_FD_180672 | JGI IMG/M metagenome (GOLD analysis project Ga0233341, IMG submission 180672) | Leaf litter microbial communities from Shasta-Trinity National Forest, California, United States - GEON-DECOMP-247 | ecosystem: Environmental > Terrestrial > Plant litter > Unclassified...
AAAAAAAAAAAAATTATCTTATTAATAAACCCACGGTGTTGATTACAACACTGTTGTAATGTACTAGCATTATAGTACATATTATAACTTTCACCGTTCGCAATATATATTATATTTATATATATTACGGATTAAATCTTTACTTAGTAAAACGATATACTAAATATAAGTTTAATCAAGCAATGTGACAACACGACACATCTATTAACAATAGACAGATATACAAAAACTGGCTTGTTTGCATGTCTCCTATCCCCTGTATCCCCCCCCTCCTTGTGCAAAGCAAAAGGAGGGGGGGCTCGCTTGCGCAGGGGAAAGGAGGTCCATGGCTAGGCTAGACAGGGTATCTAGCCAGCCCTCCTGTTTCACAAGGCAAGCACACTAGCCTAATCCCCCCCCTCCTTGTGCAAAGCAAAAGGAGGGGGGGGCTCGCTTGCGCAGAGATGTTTTAGATTGGTGATAATTTATAAAGTTTAAATAAGACACCTTTTTGTAACCTAATAAAGGGTATTTGTAAAAGTGTTCAAAAAGAAGTTTTCTAGATTCGGCATTATATAAATGTAGACGATAGTATTCGAAATTTCCACCCTTTTTGGGCTTATCTTTAAGAATAGCGGTTTTACTATTAAAATACTGACTTATCCAGATTAGAATGTGTAACTCATCATTTTGTCCTATAGTGAAAGCACTTTTTCTTAAATGACCTTTTTCATTGAAAACTAAAGAAAAATTTCCCTCTGCTTCTATAAACCCAGATAATCAAGGAGCAAAATATGAAGGTCTCTCTTTTTTAGATAGTTCAAGTAATAGAATTTTTTTCTGGTTGTATTTATTATTTCTATTGACTAAAAAATTTTTCAGGTCTTTTTCTAATAAACAATTTTTAACAAACTCTAATTGACTTTGTTTTCTAGCGGTTAATAAAGGATATTTAGCTAGAATTACAAAGACTTTAGCTAAGTCGTTCTTATTACTAGCTATTCATGTAACATATTGATTTTTTCTTTCTATAAGAACTCTACCCCCTATTACACTTTTTATTATATTAAGCATAATAAGATTTTCCGGAGTATTTTTTAAAGAAATAACTATTCGCACTATTACGCGGTTAGATTTGTTTGAATTTAAATTGCTTGTTATAGTACCATCTCCTTCTAATAAACCAACAAAAAATTGTTCTATGTATGACTTATCTTGAACACTTAAATTATTTGTTTTAATAACATCATCTTTTGTTTTAATATCGTTTTCTGTCTTATGATAGACAAGCTTATCGTGGAATGCAATATCAAGAGAAGCGTTCGCTAAAACAACTCCACTTAACCCTCCAATTGTGAACATGAATACAAAACCTAAAGCAAATAACATTGAAGGAGTTAATTGTAAAGATCCTCCGTAACATGTAGCCAATCAAGAGAAAATTTTAATTCCCGTAGGAACAGCAATTATTAATGTAGCCGCCGTGAAATACGCCCTCGTGTCGACATCTAACCCAACTGTATACATATGATGCAAAATGTTAACAGATATTCCTCATATCTGCCCGCTTAGTGATATAACTATGCGCTCCTCTCACGAGGAGAATCGGACTATTTCTTCATCTTTCAATTAATAACACTAAGGATGCGCAGATCCTGTTTTTTTTGTCATACCATTCTCAATATTAATTTGTCTCTGTAACACCCTTACTCGAGCTAATCCTTCTTCAGTAAGATGTAATTTATTAGAAACGATATTATGGACTATTAATCACTTATCGAAAGATTGGGCCTTCTTAGTAAATAATGGAAATGCTTTAAAGTAAGATATTACATCATTCATTGATTTAAATCCTGTAACTGTGTAACGATAAACACCGTTCGTATTTGATCTAAGAGTTACTTTACCAAACCCAAAAAGATTTCGTATGGTAATAAGGATAGTACTATCCTTCTGATCAAGTAAATAACGCATTTTTATAACACTACCTAAGGCATATCTTGCATTAGATGTTATGGATACATTAAAACATCCTTCAGCGTCGGTGAAGCCAGATAATCAAGCATCTTGTAATGTAACTTGAGTAGGGGTATTAATTAAAAGAATTGTATCTGCCCCAAAACGATTATTTAAAGCTTGAACTCACAAAGATAATTGTTGTATTCTATGAGTAAGAGCTAGATTACCGTTAAATAAAAAGGCTAGTAGAAGAATATGTGAGGGGTTATCTACAATTAACCTGTAGAAGTCATTTTGGTTACCACTTTTCCCTTGTGGAAAATGTTTAACAATACCTATTCCTAATTTTTTCTGGATGTAAAAAAGGATAGCACTTTCCTTCTGAGTAAGAACAAAACGTACTCTTGTACCGATAAACCCCGTTCGTATTTGATCTAAGAGTTCGAATGGGCTAGCTTTATGCTAGCTAATATATGACCTAGAATGTAAGCTCCTGTCCTGTTTTTATTAAAGATGTTTTGCGTATAGTCTCTGAGGCACTCCAATATCCTCTACTACTTTGAGTAAGGATATTGGCCTTCCCTGCTGATCGGGTATAATTAACTGAATTTTTACCATTCAAGGTACCAATTAACACTAAACCGTTCCAGCAGATAGCAAAATATTTATTTATATATTCCTTATAAGCTCCCTGTCTGACAAGGCCAAGCTGGTAAAATGGGTGCTGGCGAAGCATCCGTAAATTAACTGTACATACTCAACGCTACTAGTGAGTGAGCACCCACTTAGCAAGAAAATAACACACTATGACATCTTTCAATTAACAACACTAAAAGTATAGCACTTTCCTTCTGAGTAAGAACAAAACGTACTCTTGTACCCTTTTAATTGAAAAAATTTAATTATAAAAACATAATAACACCCCTCCTCGTGTTTAATTATGAATATCAACCTTCTCTTATATTATGAGAATAAAAGAGCTTTATCTTCTCTATCTTAACCTAAACCGTCTAAAATGAAATAAAAGAATTATCTATCCATAAACGATTTGAATAAACGAATATTTTCTAAGCCTTATTTGATCTAAACGACATAGCAATAAAAAAAAAAATATAAGAAAAAAGGGTCTAAAAAATTCTTTTCTATTTAAATCCTTAAATAAAGATAATACCGGGATGTTTATAACTTTTTGAAAATATATCGCAATATGTAAGGTTTATTTTGATTTCGGCTAAAATACATAGAAATTCGAGATTGTTTAATATTTAAAGCTAATGCAGCTGCACTTATAGAATCATATACAGTAGTTATATTATTTTTAATATCCACTACTTCGATTTTTTGAGAAGGACTTCCAGACCCTTCAGGTCTTGGTATTCCGAACATTGGATTTGTTTCTCCTGTTTTGCCAAACATAGGGTGTTTTTCTCCTATTCTACCAAACATAGGATTTTTTTCTCCTGCTTTAGAGATAGACATCTTAGCTATAGTTTCTTCCCTATGTTTAAAACCTAATAGCGATCCTGCTTTCTTTAAAATATTATATTCAGGCTTCAATAAATCTATATAGTACTGTTCACGTATTATTAAATCCTTAGAATCACAATACTCAAGGATTTCAAGATTAAAATTGGAATAACCATGTTTAAGTAAAGCCCTACAAATAACCATGTTTTCATGTTTAAGTAAATACTCAGTGTTAAAATATTGTAACAACCTTCTGTATAAATTTTTAGATGAACCTAAATATTTAGAACCATTAACTTTATTTACTCAACAATAAACTCCGGATTTACCTTTATTTTCTTTTAAAATACGCAATTTTTCGACATCTGCGTTATTATATATTATTAAAGGCATTATTAAAAGTAGATTAAAAGAATGATTTAAATAAAACAATTCAAAATTTAAGCCCCATAATAAATTTAATACTCCCAAGATGACCATAAATCACGTGAATTTGCTCAAATAACTCTGCCATCTTTGAATGGCACCATCTCCTTCTACAAAACCAATAAATCAAGTTAATCAGTTATCGGGCAGATGTTGCTGACCCGTCTCCCTCCGGGAGTAGGAAAATGCACTTCCAAATAGTGTATTATAATACATATAAAATGCTGAAAATTTAAAAGATGTATGTTTCACCAGCGTATAGTCTCTGAAGCACTCTGTATTTTACTCCTTGATGAGCACAGGGACAGATTGCCGGCTGATTTGATACAGCTAATTGAATTTTCACCATTCAAGGTACCAATTAGCACTAGATCGTTCCAGCTAATAGCCAAATAAAGAATATTAATCCACATATCACTATGTGGCGAAGCCAAAACTCAACTTCAAACAACAAATCCTAATACTCCAATAGACATCATGGCATAAACCATACCAAGATAACCAAACACTGATTTGTTTGAGCTAGCAGAAATAACTGTACTAATTATACCAAAACCTGGTATAATTAAGATGTAAACTTCCGGATGTCCGAAGAATCCATTTCTTCAAATTTAACTTATCTTTTAAAAAGTCTCTTATTAAATCCAGGTACCGGTAGTCTAAACTCCGGGCTTGTGTATCATACACCTATGATAGAAGAAACCGACTGTACATTAAGCATCATTTCAGACACCCACCAGTGAACCAGTCTGTAGCGACCACTTAAATAACCGACGGTCTTTAAGTGAGGAACTTGTTGACCGTAATTGCACTAGCATCGCTAATATTTTTATTACTTTTCCTTGTATTTATAAAATACATTTAAAGTTTTATATAAAAGAATATAACCTTTAAACTTAAGAGTTGCAAGTAATACTTATATATATTAACTAAGTATAAGGTATATTATTATAATAATATTCACTATTTCAGATCTTATATCTTTTTACATCTGTCTTTATAGTTTCATAACTTGCACGTTAAACCTTGACTTTTTTTCCCTAGTATTTTGAACTTGTATTATTTGATTTATTTATCATCTTAGTTCTTTCAATCATTTCTCGTCTTTTTGACTCATCTAGGTGATCTTTATTAACAAGATCATTATGAATATCTTTTCATAATTTATAGGATAAAGACTTTTTAGTATATAATGTATATTTATCAAAATAAGAGAAGACATTTTTACAATTGTTTACTCCACCTAATCTAAATTCATAAGTATTCTCTTCTGAATGTCTAGAAACAATCCCATTTTGAAATAATACACTGAAATGCTCTAATACTGTTAGATTTATTTCTCACTTTTGAGAAATATTAAAGTTGAAACTAAATCCTCTTTTTTCACCAATTGAACAAGTAAAACAACCTTCTCCGTCAGTAAATCCTGCAAACCATGCATCGTTTAAAGTAGGTAGAATGGGTCTATTATTAATTACTACAGGTTCTAATAGTATTCTACCTTTAGTAACTCATTTATTAAACCCTTTAACGAAAAGATCAAATGTTTCTTGTCTTTTTGGTAAAACAAGATTACCATTAAATAAACTAACTATAATGTCTATTTCTTTCTTATTTTGTGTTACATATCTACTAGTTATAGCCGATTGAGGAATAACTTTACCAAATCCAAGAATTTCTTGTATAAATTCTAAAACTTGTTTATCAATTGTAGCTTGTGTAATAACAAATGCCAAATCTCCTCTATTGTTTACTATAAAAGAACCTTCTCCTTCAGTGAAACCTACTAATCAAGTTAAAAAGTTTTCTGAAGGAATTTTATTATTTGGCAAATGAGTATTGTATTTCTTATAAAATGCAGAAAAATCAAACTTATTGTTTAAATTATAATTAAATTTAGATATATATCTTTTAAAGATTGATTGGTTAGAACTAGGAAATATAAATAATGTTGATAATATAAAATAATCTTCAAATACTAGTCTTGAGAAAAGATGTTGGTATAATATAGGGTCACCACCTCCAGCAGCTTCAAAGAATGATGTATTAAAATTACGATCAGTTAATACCATTGTAATTGCCTTTTTTATTGTTGACCTACTGGATAAAATCCCATAGCTTAAAATGTGACACTTTAGCTTAAAAAGTTATTAAAACTTAGTGTAGGTACGCAAACATTTTAATGTTTGATCGGACCATATCTTATATTTTTACATTGTAGAATTTTTGTAAATGATCTCAAGTAAAAGTTGTTCTGTAATTGTTCATACCTGATTTAATCTTTACTATTTTTTCCTTTCCTTCCTTTGTATTATGCTCCTTTCTATCAAACATATCTACTATTCCCATTCAGTCTAAGGAATCTAAATGTTTAGTTCCAAATAAAGGAAATTTTAAAAGATAATTTTTAGCTTTAATATTACCTTTAAGGTTAGTAGTTCTAACTCTGTACTCAGGTTTTGGTAAATCCGATCTGATTTTTTTTACTTCCGTTTCTAAAAGCTCAGAAATATAACTTAAAAAATATATATTATCATATCCTTTGTGATCTAGTCGTCTTTGAGATATTTCTAATTTACATTCAAGTTTAGGATATTTACCTGAAAGAGTAGTTCTTACTTGAAAAGAAGCGTCTGCTTCTATAAACCCTGACAACCAGGGATTGGAATCTAAAGGCTCTATAGATACAGAATACTTTTCAATAACTGTTCCTTTAGTTTTATTTAAAAAATCTATTAATGCATTAAGACTATATAATTTAGGTGTTCTCATCTTTCCATTTATTAATGAAATAAGTAATAATATACCTTCATAGCTATTTATAGTTAATATATAAGCATTAACCCCTTTTTTTCTGGATAATGAACCTACACCTAATTCTTTTTGAATAAGTAAAGCTAAAGGTAAATCTTTTAAATGAAAAACTATTTGTATAGAAGGATAATTTAACTTACCCTTAGGGGATCTTAAAGTTTTGGGTGTAATTATTGTACCATCACCCTCAATAAGCCCGGTTAAATAATAACTAAAGAGAGATTTGTTTAAATTTTTACTCTTGTTATCAATATGAATAGATCTAAGAGTTTTGCATAAAGGAAAGGTTAAAATTTCTAAACTACAATCAAAATATTTTGGCGTATAGCCTCTGAGGTTTTCTAAAAAGTTCAAACTCAATAAATTACCTGCTGATTCCGATAAATATTCATATAACGGTTTCCAGAAAACAGCCAAATTTAACGCCGGCACAATTAGTTTACCGGCTAAAACAGGTAAAGATAATAATAATAATACAGCAGTAACAACTACAGCTCATCCAAATAAAGCTAGTTTGTGAAGGCTTATACCTGGAGCTCTCATATTTAATATTGTAGTAATGACACTTAATGATTATATCTTGAACACAACAAGATACAACCAATATTGTGGACTATATCTTCAGCGCGTCTATTAAATGTTGTCTGCTTCTATTTTCTATTACTTTTTTTAGAAAAAAAAAAGCCAAGCGAAACAGGCACTTACGCTCTACTGTTGTATAGAGCTTGTGCACAACAACAAACTGTTTAGATACGGTGTCTAACGTGTAGTCTCTGAGGATCCTACTAGGATAATCTAATCATATCCGTTGGTTTCCTGCTGATCGAACATGGTTTATCCGGTTATAAATAATTTAAACCTATAAACACTAATATTGTTCCAGCATATAGTTAGGAATTTTATATAAACCCCATTTTTTTTTTATTGCTAATTCTATCACACATAACTATACTTTATCTTGTCCCTCCTTCACTATTGGTGGTTAGGGGGAAGATTTACAGGTATATCCTTTCCCCTTCGGGGACAGGTAAGCTATATTTGTGTTTAAATGTTTAACCAATGTTTTTTGAGATGCAGGAATGTTTTTACTTTTAAAATATTCCAGGCATTTACCCAAACTTTCCAAAAGAATTTATTCTTTACTTTCAACATCCATTAATATCACAGATTTACTTAAACTATTCACGGCTTTATTTTTATTAAATTTAACTCTATCTTTTTGTAACATTAGAGCTATATCAGGTAGAAGCATGTTTGTAACCTTTGCTGTATCTACTTGTTCTCTCAAAAATAAATATTTGCCTAAATAATAAGTACCCTTAGTTAGGTGCTTAGTAAATGTGAAATGGCTAATATTAAGTTTAGATATAAAATCTTTTTGTTGTGTAGTAAAATAATAAAGTATAGATTTATCTCTGTTATACATGTATAATGGTTTTGCTGTAGATCCACTAGGATTATTTGAAACCTTTATAGTATTTAAATTAAAAGAAGGGTCCAATAAAAAATATTGTTCTAAAACTATTTCAGGTTTAAACTCAGGGTGATAGGGTAAACAAACTACTTCTAATTTAAAACAAGATAAACCTTTTTCTTCAATTAGTAGCCGGAGGCTCGGGATCAATTTACAAGAATTCCTGTGCGTTTTATTTAAATAGCCTCTTAATCTCAAAGCTAACTCTGAGGATGAACCAACATACTTTTCATTTGTATCTGTACAAGTAAAGATATAAATACCACGTTGTTGTATTTTACTATGAGGTAAACCTAGTTTATCATCAATTAAACGTCTAGTTTCTTTTTTATCTAAATCAGTAAAAACAAACCTAGGCATAGCAATTAAAGAATTTAGTGTATCTTCACTAACTAGCATATTAGAGTAAGCTAATATTTCATTTAATACCCCTACTGTAACAGGTGTACCTTTTTTAATTTGAGCTTTGGCTAACTCATGAGCATAAAGGTTATTACCTTTTCTACCTAAAATAACAGGTCATGAATTATCTTTTTTATTACTATCTTTTTTTTCAGGTTTTGGCTTTTCTGGTTCCATCTCAGGGTCTGAACCGCCTCCACCATTAGATCTACTACTATAATTAGCTTTTAAAGATAAGCTACTTTTAGTTTTAGATCCCAAAACATATTGGTTAAATTTATTTATATAGCTTGCATAGTTAACGCGTAAAAGAAATAGGTGCCCAATAAAGGTTAAGTTTATAGCTCCAAGTAAAGAACTAATACCTGATAAGTGTAAAGCAAATATGGCTAAGTCAACACTTGGTCCACTATGACTTTGTACTCCCGCTAAAGGAGGGTAACAATTGTGTTGGTAACCTCATTTTATTGTCAATTAGCATTACTAACTTTTTTTTTATCTTGCAAATGACAAATGAAAACTATCGTTACACTCAATATATCTCTATATTGTTCGGGACTATACCATTATCTTAAAAACAACTATTTATCCAAAGGTTCAAATTGTGAAGTTTCTACTAGCTTACTTCTAAGCTTTCTAACTATATCTCTAATTTTAGATAATTTTTCGTGATCACCTTTATGTTTAGTATAAGCTCTAGCCCATATCCTATATTCTACAGATTTCATACCTTTCATAGTTTTATTAAAATAAATTATTATATTCTCAATAGCTCTAGAGTTAGTAGTATCTAATATATAGTGATTATGGTTTGGTTTATATCTAACATCATTGGGTATATGTAGTAGCAATTTAATACCTTGTAAAACTACGCTATCCAATTTTTGGGTTAAACCAAAACCATGGCAGGTTCTAGTAGCTGGTTTGGATACTAAATAAAAACTACCTTCCGCTTCAATAAATCCAACTAATCAAGGTTTAGTTATGACATTGTTAAGGTCATTCACACTTTCTAAAGGTAAAGATGCTTTGTTTCACACAGGAGAAATATAATTAGGATCAACTTCCTTATTTTTTAAGTAAAAAAGTTTCTTATCTTTTTCTTCTTTAGATAAGCTACTATCTTCCAATATGTCAAAAGCTTCTTTAAACTTTTCGTAGTTGAATTGTTTACTCGTTAAAAGAGGATATTTCTCAAAGATAGGTAATATGAACTTTGCAATTTTTTTTCTATCTCTAATAAGTATTTGTCCTTTGGTATTATCTTTAGTAACCGTACCAACTCCTAACTTGCTTTTAATGTAATAGAGTATCCTCAAGTTGTATCTACTTTGAGCTATTTTAAAAACAAGGCTTCACTTACCATTTTGACGAGCTATAGTGAAACTTCCATCTCCGTCGGTCATACCGACTAATCATTGTTCAAATCAATCTTCATTGTTTTTAAGATACTCTTCGTTTAGTCTCTGATGACTAGAATAATTTTCTTTATCTAGTCAGGCGTATTGTCTCCGTGCAATAGGCATTTTTACATATGTTATTTGTGAACATGAGTAGCCTATAACGTGTGTTTCAATTGAATAATTTAACACTTGAAGATGTTCACGTATCATCGAAAAGAGTTTTATTGCCTCTGGGTCACCCCAAAGCAACTCCCTACCATTGAGAGTTCAACCTGTCAATTTAAAATAAACTTTTTCCAGTCTCATTGTTATTAACCCTAATTACTTTAAACAGTATAAAGTCTATTTAAAGAATCTCAATTATATTGGGTTCTTAAGGTATTCATGCTATTTTTTTGTAAAATTAATTGATTAGTCCCTTCTAGAGTCTTGTATGATTTAGATAATCTTATTTTATGTATTTCACTTCAAGATAAAAAATCTTGATGTTTAGAACTAAACAAGGGATATTTAGACAAGTAAGCTATTACTTTTTCACTAGAGCTCTTTTTACTTGTTCTAACTTCATATGCTAACTCTACATATTTTTCTTTGGTTCTTTTTATTTCATTAACAGATTTAACATCAAGAAATTCTCGAATTTTTTCCATTATATGTTTATTAGAATTGCTTTCATTTAAGAGATTAGAATTTTTACTATATTCTGCTTTTTGAGATATTCTCATATAATGTCTTATTTCTTCTGCTATACCTTGTGAATTAATACTAAAAATACTATAAAAGTTCCCATCTGCTTCAATAAACCCAGTCAATCATGGGTTATCCCCTAAAGAACTAGTATCTAGTCCTAGTTTAATTAATCGTGAGGGTTTATTTGATGAAAGTTTTGATGAAGTTGATTTGGCATTTAACCAGTCAATCATTCTATGTAGAGCCTCTATTTTGGGTGTTCTCATTTTACCGTTAAGAAGTACAGCGAAAGAATTTATTCAATGTTAATTTATCTATTTTACGAAACTTTTAGTTATAAGATATCTACCTCGGAAAAGCTTACCGTTATCTAAATTATAAAGCATTGAAGCGTGATTGCTCTTAAGCTCTTTTCCAGCAGTACGTATAGAATCATAATAAAAAACTTGACCTGTTTGCATATCTTTAACTTCAATTTTTACCCCGGCTACAGGGTGTTTTACTCTATTCGATTGAATAACACTTAGTTTTTTCTTAGTGTCTTCGGTATGAGTTTTACCTAATATAGCATCTCTCAATTTCATTTTGGTTTCTTCTGTGTGTTTATAAGTTCTACCTAAAGCTGCTTCTCTTAGCTTAGCTTTTGTTTCATCAGAACAATTAAGAGCTATTTCCCTCATTTTTAGTATAGATTCGGGAGTATGTTTATAACCAAAAAGTGAACCTGCTACCTTTAAAATATTATACTCCGGCTTTAACATATCTATATAATACTGTTCTCTTTCTATTACAGAAGAAGGATCACAATATTCTAAAACATCTAACTTAAATTTAGAGTATCCATATTTAAGCAAGGCTCTACAAATTAAACTGGATTTAGCCGTTCTAGTTAAATACTTTATGTTATAGTACTCCATGAATCTACGATAAAGATCTATGCTAGATCCCACATAAAATTTACCGGATTCTATGTTTGTTCATCGATAAACTCCAGCTTTACCTTTATTATCATTAATAATAGATTCTTTTTGAGTATCAGCATTAGTATAGCTAGCTGAAGTAACAATGGTACTGGATAGTATCTGAATTCCTGTCAAAACTTCAAGATATTTTACTATAATTATACAGTTAAGTATAAACCCCCGAGACGGGTAAGGGGGGTTGTGAAGGATAAGTTAGTTACCTCCTTTATTAAGACCTTATTTTATTCGGTCTTAATAAAGGTAGCTTAAAGTAAGATATGTTTCATTTTCGTTAACTCTGTAGTGAAGTTACGTCTTGAAATAAAAGGTTTACGTATTTGGTATTTTTAGGATACTCTAAAGTACCAGTCCCAAATACTTCTTGCAATTTAATTGCTAAAGGCGCATCTTTATCTACAAAAGTGATTTTTACCTTAGGGTATAATAACTTACCTTTTTGATTTCTAATTGTTTTAGGTACAATTATTGATCCGTCACCCTCTATCAACCCTGCTAAATAATGACCTAATAAATTATCCTTATTAGATGGAGAGTGATATTGATGACGTTCAAAGGAAGATCTAGATATTTTACCTAACTTACCCTTCTCTATTTAAGTAAAATATAGTCTATTTGTATTTATATTTTCATATAAAGTTGGACTATATCTTTCGCCTGACCTTAGGTCAGGTGTATCACGTGTAGTCTCTGAGGATCCAACCAGATAAATATAATCTGTTGATTTCCTGCTGATTGTCCTTTAAATATTAATAATACATAGTTTATATTAGTATTTAATTAATCTTTTAGGGATTTTCCAGCATATGGTGATAATCATTATAGTAATTACTTACTACTCGGGCACAGGGTTTTAGTACCCGCTCCATTTTCTATACCACTTGCAAATAAAAATAATATTAGGCTAGGTGGTAATAATCAGAATGAAATATTATTTAGTCTAGGGAATGCCATGTCTGGACCCCCTACTAAAAGCGGCAGTAAGAAATTCATTTTTTTGTAATGGTTAAACTACATTTGGACTATCTCTTCATCCTAGTAGCTTAGCGAATCGTAGCAAGCTAGGAGTATAACGTATAGTCTCTGGGGATCCTACCAATAATTTAATATTGTTTTGTTTCCTGCGGATTATCCTTATTTATTTTTATTACTTTTAAGAGTTATGTACGTTTAATTACGTATATAGTTATATACAACACCTGATTTAAGGATAAACTTTCATAACGTCTATAATAAACCTTTAGGAACTTCCCGACGACAGTTATATTTTATAAGGTAATATTACTATTACCTTCGGCAATTTCTATTTTTTTTTTATAGCAAAATTTAAACAATGGAATCTAAATGAGAAAAATTGAATATAGTACGTTTTTGATTAAATTGAGCTTTAATTATTTGAATTTCTAATATGTTTTCACTAGTTAAAGGTTTACCTTCACGTTTTTGGATTTGTTCAACTACATGTTTTCAATCTTTATATGCTAGATATTTAGAAGAATACAAAGGATAACGGTCCAAATACTCTATAGTTTTTATATGACTTTGCATACTATGTGACATAACCGTATAAGAATAAAAAATTTGATCTTTTTGCTCTCTTGATCTAGAGTATAAATTAACTCCAAGATATCTAGAAATATCACTTAATATTTTGAAATAACTAGTACCTCCTTGTTCTATTGATGTTTCTCTATGATAAATCACCCACCCCTGGGGGGTAGGCGAAGCACAGATAATAATAATCCTACTATGACAGAATATTGATACGGTGGTATAGCCACCATATTACTTTCTTGTCTAGTAAGCCTACCTCAACCTGTTCCAGACGGCAAGTTTTTACCTCACACTTCTAAATCTGTACTCACGGATGTAGATAAATTAGATTCTTTTGGTGACTTTAGGTTATTAGTACGCAGCGTTGAAAAATTTCTTTGGGGGCGAAGCTCCCACTTTAGATCTAAATTAGGGAAATAACTAGCTAAATTTTTACGCGAAGCAAGATTACTTAGTACATTTTGCTGCTTACGCATCTTTAAATTAGAAATTTCTTTTGGAGTTCAATGGATCTTATTTAAAGATAAAGTTTCAGATCAAAGTTCGTAATCCCGAGAAATTTTACCTACTAAATGGGATTGGTTGAAATACTCCTGAACTTTATCCTTACTTTTAGGCAGATAAGCAAACAGTATAAAGGTATATTTTATATCATCAACCCTACGGGTTGGTTTTGTAATAAAACTTGTTTTGAAGTATTCACTTATTTTACTAAATAGTGAGAAATAAGCTGAAAGATCTAAATCAGTTCCCTTTTCAGTAGTAGGAATAACAACATTAACCTTTAGTTCAAATTTTGATATAATTTTAATATAATTTTTATTCTTATATGGAGTCATAATAAAAGAGGAGTTAGAGAGAGTGAACCCTGCTAATCAAGCATTGCTATCTATAGGTGATGAATCTAAACCTAAAGGTTTTATTTTAGTATCCTTAAAGTTATTAAATCACTCTATTGCCCGGTGCAATGCTTCTATTTTAGGTGTTCGCATGAATCCATTAATAATATTGATGATTTTTATGACATCCTCTATATTTTGAATATGTCATATAGCACAACCTTGATTCTTTTTAATATATAGTTTACCCACATTAGTTATAAATAGTAATTTATTAGCTAAAGGAGTATCATCTAAACTAAAGACTATTAATATTTTGGGTAAATATCTTTTAGCTTTTGAATCTTTATCATGTATAGCAAAGGAACCGTCAGCCTCTATTAACCCGGCTAGGTAGGGGCCCAATTTAGATCTAAGACTTTCTAATTCTTTCTTATTTTGAGATTCCGCTAGGCCGCAAATGGCTCTAGGAATCAGGCCTAGCCCTGATTCTATTATTGTATAATTTTGCACTTGTTTACTGATTTTACCGAAACCTCCGATTAATGCTGGATTGAGATAGGTAGATCCTTGCAGATTTTCCCCCTCTAAGAACCGTGCATGCAAGTTCCCCTGCACACGGCTCAAGCAATTTAATTTTATTTAACCAATATATACTATTAAATATTAACGGCTCTTTCTCTTTTTCTGCGAAGTGTAGAGAAAGCCTAGGACTTCTCCCTCAAAAAATAATAAGAAGGATGACTGGACGCATAAAACCAATAGAAATTCAACCCTTTTCCCTATAATCCTTTAAAGTATCTTTTATTTCTTGATCTAAATCATGTCATTTTTTTTCTATTAATCTTTCTTTGGGTTCATTTTTATCATGAATAACCTGGGCTTTAGAAACTTTTCTTAAATAATCTAACAGAGCATTATAGGGAATTTGTTCTTCATTATATTTAGTTAAACTTTCAATCATTAGCTCAAATATATTTGGTTTTGTAGAATAAACAACTCTTGAAGGAAACGCTATCGTCTCTTCTTCGAAGAAGAGGTGTGTTTATTTGATAATTATCCTCTATGTAAGGTAAAATATAAACTTTTAGATTCCAACAAGGATTTATTATAAAAGAGCCATTAATGTAAATTAAGACATTAGGTATAATAATATGTTTTTTTTCTTTCAATATTAAATTATTTTTGGTTTTTTCTTTGTTAATAAAGATATTGTTTTTTACTAAGGTGGATACATCTTTAACCAGTTTTGTAATACTTTTTATTTCTTTTACAAAATCAATAATATTCATAATTTGTTTTAAACAACTAAGTATTTTTCTTTTAGTTAAGGTATCTTTTAAAAGATCATATGCACTATAACTTATTTTTTTTATTATAAGCATAAGACCTGCTTTTTTTAGTAAACAAAACATTAAAATTAGTAACAATAAGGCTACAAAAATAAAAGTATCAGAATCTAATACTTCACCCTCTAGAATTTTTTTTAATAAACTAGCTTTCGCTTGGCTTGCCAAGCTAAAGCAAGGCGGAGCCTAGTTAAATAATCTAACAAATTATCCATATGACTAGTAGGGCTTCCATCACCTTCAACTCCTGGCTTAGATATCTCGAATGGTTCAACCCCTGGTTTAGAGATCTCTAACGGTTCAACTCCTGGTTTAGAGATCTCTAATGGTTCAACTATTGGATCCTCTGTAGGATAATTTGTTTCGTCTTTGGGTATGTTATATTCTTCCCCTTTTTCTGTAGTTTCGTTTTCTTCAGGTATATTAGATTCTTCCCCTTCTTTTTTACTATTTTCTTTTTTTTTATTTTCTTTTTCCTTTTTAAATCGTTCAAATATCTGATCTTCATCACGTATATCTAGAGTTTTATCTAAAATATCCTCTAATACGTCTTTTTCATTTACATCTTTTTTTTCTAATTTTTCTGATTTAACTTTTTCAAATT
>Ga0233341_1000038_pt1 | contig 15891 bp, 17 predicted proteins | sample GEONDECOMP247_FD_180672 | JGI IMG/M metagenome (GOLD analysis project Ga0233341, IMG submission 180672) | Leaf litter microbial communities from Shasta-Trinity National Forest, California, United States - GEON-DECOMP-247 | ecosystem: Environmental > Terrestrial > Plant litter > Unclassified...
CGAGTGGGCTGATGCTGACGCGATTCTGTTGGGGTTATGCAGGCTGATGGCGAGCGACTTTCTGGATTGCTAAGTTGGAGTGCCCGGCCCGGGCGGGTGGCGAACTGAGTAGAGTGGTCGACGGGGCTATGGCCGGGCGTAGCCACCCGGATAGTGTTCGATAGCTTGCCGGCTCGTGACTTGCTACTGTAGACTCTCGGCTGGTCGATTGCCCTTTGAGTCGACTGCTGGCCAGCAGACTGCTGCTCAGTAGAACGCTGGTCGGTTGACTGCTGGCTCGTAGACCGCTCGTTAGTAGCTCTCTCGCGCCGAACGTACTGATACCACACCCCAGTCGCACCACACGCTGATCCATTCTGAACCCACCATTTGACAGATCACTTAACCGATTCAAAGGCCATTCGGTCAAGGATGGCAGGCCCATGCGATCGGGGGACCGGACCCGCTGCCCGCCACTTGCACCCGCCACCGCCACCGCCTCTCACCTGACCAGCGGCATGGGCAAACGCTACCCGGACTTGAAGCCTAGCCCCCCCCCCTCCTGGCGGCGAGCGGGCGACACCTGCGACATAGCGGGCGAGCTGGGCAGTGGCGTCGGGTCGGAAATGACAAATACAATGCAGCTCGGCCAACGGCAACAAGCATTGGGTAGGAACATGTAAGGGGAGATGACACAAATGAGAGCGGGCCAGGAATAGACATGAATGACGAAAAATAAAGAAAACAAGAAAGCGAAAGATGCGTGCGCCGCGACGCCCTGCGCCTGGCCGGTCGTCCCCCCGCTGGCGACTCGTAACACGTGCAGCTTACCACGCCGCCCAGCTGTCACCCTCCTCCTCGTCCTCCTTGACCTGACTTTCCTGCGCTGGCAAGACCTTCATCTTGGTCGCAGGCGACTTCCCCCCAAGACCGGCTCCCAAGCCCGACGACGACGGGCGCCTGTAGCCGCCCAGCTTATTACTCGACCCTCCGGCTTCCGCGGCCTGAGCCTGCACCTGGGCCTCGGTCCCGAAGCTGTCCTCCGGCCTGGGCGTCTTCTCCGGATCCCGCCCCAGCTCAGGCGAGCCCGACCCCGCGCGGGTCCAGCCCGCGAACCCCATCCCCGGGCCAGTCGACATGCCCAACCCCAGGCCGGCGTTCGGGCTGACCGACGCGCGTGTGTCGGGGTTGCCGTCGATCGGGGGCAGATGGTCCTCGAGTGGGCCAAGAGCCGAGACGAGGCCAGACTCAAATGTCTCGACGAGCGTGGTCGCACGGGCAGTGGCGTTCTTGAACGTGTCCGAGTTGGCGGCCGCAGTGAGCCGCTTGCCGAACGAGGACCAACCCGAAGCCGTGACCGAGCTGGCCAGGTCAAACACCGACCGCGACCTGCCGTGCGATCCCGGCGTGCCCGAATCGGACCAGGTCGACGTAGGCGACGCGCGAGACCGGGCTGACGCCGAGAGGGGCGGGCCTGTGATGGACGAGCGGGAGAGTGTGGGCGAGGTGGTGGCGTCGCTCTGGCCAGACTCGCTCCTGGGGGCTGGGGTGGCCAGCCCAGCCGAGAAGCCAAAGCTTGAGGTGCTGTCGATGCTGGCCGAGCTGGCCCGGCTGACCCTCTTCTCGTCTAAGCTTGATGCGCTCGTCATGCTGTGATGCTCGCCTTGGCCCCGCCTGTGCCCTGCCGGCTTCCCAGCCGGTCCATCTTCCTCATCCTCCTCGGCTAGCACATCCAACCTGGCCGGGTCCTGCCCGCCTTCAAAGCTGTCCTCGAGGGTGGTGACCACGTCGGCGATCTTGCCGACCAGGTTGCCCATCCACGCCTTGGCACTGTCGAGGCCCGCGTTGAGGTCGACGCCCTCGTTGGAGTAATCTTCCCCGGCTGTCGGGTCGAACGTCGAGGCCAGGAGCGACATGTCCATTGAGTGGATCGGAGCGGGTGACCCGTTGGAAGACCGGTCAGATGGTGTCTGGGACCGCCCTGGAATCGACCTCGCCAGTGAGAGCGAGAAGCGGTTCGTAGGCGAAAGCGCGCGCGGAGTGGGGCCCGACACGCCAGAGCCCGAAGCGACCGACTTGGCAACGATTGTCTCCCACTTCTTCTTGAGCACCCCAAGTTCAGCCTCGTGTCGTTTCAGCTCTGCAGCACACGAGTCAACCGGGTAAGCTCCGGTTCGGACGGGGTTGACGCCACCCGCGCGGTGGGGCGGGTGAGACTAGCAGGTGGTTCCGTCACTCACCTTCCCTCAAGTCCAAGCACTTCCTTTCCTTCTTGGCGATGAAGCTCAGCAAGTCGCTGTTGGTTTCGATTAAGGTCGGCTGCGTCGCTGCAGCCATGCTCGCCCTCTCCTCGTGAACCCTACGCTTCTCGGCCTGGCCATCCTCCTCCGCGGCCTCCGCCACCCCACCCAGCGAGCTGACAGACCCGAACGAGGGGCTCGCCGTTGGCTCAAACCTGCTGACCGCTGACGAGGAGGGCGAGGCGTGGCCTGGGCCGGCGAGCTGGGTGCGATCCGGAGCGGTGGATCGCGCGAGGTTGGACGACGACGCGTACGAGATTGACGACAGCCGGCGAGAGTGACCCATAGAGCGTGAGCGGTTCAGTGCTGACCCATGCAAGGGTGAATCCAGACAGCCGCTGGCGTTGGCGTTGGTGTCGGGTGAGTTTGCCACCGTTCTGACTAGATGAGCTGAGTTGCTTCTCGAGAGGATCGACGGCCGAAGCGTGGGACTCGTAGGTGACAGCATTCCTCCGGTGCTGAACTCGTCGCGTTCTGGTGTAGCGTTGGTTGGCGAGTTTGTGTAGCCTAAGGACGAGCTTGAGCCAGAGATTGAGAGCCTCAAGTGCCTGGGCGTGTGGGATCTGGTCGCGCTGCCATTGAGAGGGGTGGGCGTGGTTGGGCCGGTCAGAGCAGGACTGGCTGCCCTGCTGCTGTGCTGAGATGCTACCGAGCTGATTGAAGAAGTGGGTGATGGGAATTGCCCTAGTGACAGTCGCTTGAGGTGCCGCGACGACGACGAGTTTGAAATTGGTGCTGGTGTTGGCCCGCGCGCTGGGCTAGCCTCACCCGACGGAAACAAGTCCATCACAAACAACGACTATACACTAACCAGGTGCCGCGTACAAGTTTGATCTGATTGCGTCTGAGTTGAGTTGAGCCAGAGTGTGGAGGTGCGAGGTGGTTGGTGATGGTTGTGATCTGATAGTTGAATGTGTTTGGTGTGGTCGAGGCCCGCGCGTGTAGGCTGAGCTGTTGAGATTCGAGGCAACGCGGGGCAAACCAACCACACGAAACCACCCCACCTTAAAGGAGACCCAAACAAAAAAACAGCCCGGCCGATAGGACACGAGTCGAAGAGGTTGTTGCTTAGTATAGTGCTGGTTGATGGCCGAGGTTTCGACAAGCTGAGCTCGACCAACGGAACCGGGGTTGGCTTTGGTGCTGCGGGTCCCTCTGGGCCAGAGCGTAAGCCGCCCGCGCCCGCGCCTCTCAGCTCTCGGCCTCTCCGAGCTCCGCCCACGCCCACGCCCTCCGCCACCCCTCGCCGCCAACGATTCAGCCCACCCGCCCGCCCAGCCCCCCACCGCGGCCCGCGCTCATCGGGCTGGCACGTTTCGATGGGCGAACCTTCTCACGCAAGGCTGATCGCGTCGGCCTGCCCGCTGGTAACGCCCTCGGGATCGTGCTGACGGACGGGGCCGTGTGGGCCGCGCGCATGGATAGCCGGCTGTCGTTCGAGTCGGTCGCGTGGGCGGGGACGGCGGGCTTCAGTGCTGAGAGCCTGGGGTGGGCGCCTGGCGGGCGGGCAGGCGCGGGCGGGCGGGCGGGGCGCGGACGCCCGAGTTTGTTGCGGCCGCTTTTGTGGGCCGCACATGAAGCAGCTGCGAGTCTGACCTCAGTAACCAAGCCCGGACCCCCCTCCTCTCGGAACCGAAACTCAACGACTTGATAAACCCCCGAGTTTGTCACTCGTCCCCAAAACACTCACTAACACCGACTCAGCCTTTTCAGTTTCTGGGTCATCTGGGCGAGGTTAGTCTGTCCGCCTGTCCCCGTTCTCCGAGCGCTCGGCGCCCGGCGCCGCCTTTTGGGGACTTCTTTCACGCCAACCAAACCAGAGATTCAAGCCAGGCTGACCAAAACGATCCCCCTTCCTGCTTGACTTCAACTCCACCTTGATTCGTTCCTGACTGCTCTGCTACTCTGCCACCACCTCTTGTTGCCTGTCGCAACTTTGTTGTGGCTTGACCTCGCCGCTTCGCTTTTCTGGGCTTTGACTGCCAGTCCGCACGACCTCAAAAGTCCAAACAAGCGCCCGACTCGAGTAGGCTAGTTCACCCCCGACTAGCTACCAGTCAACCACCACTTACACCAGTAGCCTATCATGTCGAAAGCGTCAGCCTCGGACAACTGGCGCGCTTCGTCGTCGTCTGGCCCGAGTCCAGCGGCTCCGGTCACGGCCTCTGCCGAGCCCGCGACCGAGGGATGGATCAAGGCCGGACCCAAGGAGAAGAAGAAGTCAACAAGCTCAAACAACTCAAAGACTCAGAACAGGAACAACGGCAACTCCAAGCCCAAATCAACCTCCACCTCCACCTCGCCCGGCGCAAGGTCGGGATCGCCCACCGACGGCCCCGCCCACGACCAGGCAAAGCCTAAGCTCCCGTCGGCCGCGCCGGCCGCGCCTTCCACCGGCGCCAGCTCGTCCACAACCGAGGGATCAGCCAGCACTGGTCTCAGTGCCAAGGCGGCGATCCCGTCGAGCTGGGCTGACCAGGACGGAGGACTCTCACTCCCGTCGCCGTCGTTCCCGGCCTCGACGCCGGCCACCATCCCGCTCCTGCCCCTCTCAGGACTCGACTCGATCGGCGAGTCGCTCAACGAGTCAACCAGGTCAACCTCAACCTCTCCCGTCCTCCCTGCCTCCTCTGCCTTCGACGACGCCTCCGCCCCCACCCCGGCCGCGGACGCTGCCGAGGTGTCTGTCTCGATTCAGCCCCCTACGCCCGTCAAGAAGCAGCCGGCGCCCATCCCTGCGGTCAACGTGTGGGCCGTGCGCAAGGAACAGCTCGACAAGGCTGCCGCCGCCGCTTCACCCGCGACCTCCCGCCCTTCCTCCCCTGCCCCCGTCGCGTCTGGCTCATCGGCCCCGACTACCGCCCCGGCCGCCGCCCCGACGACGCCACGGCCGGCCAGCAAGAAGGCTAAGGCCGCCGCAAAGGCAGAGGCCACCAAGGCTGCTGCTGCTGCTGCACCTGCTGCTGAGAAGGAGAAGGAGAAGGAGAAGGCTGAGGTCCCCGCTGCTGCTGGGCCGAGCGAGGCCGGCGAGGTGACGAGCGAGGGTGCCAAGGCGAAGGCTGTCCCGACGGCGGCAGGACCCAAGAAGGCGCCGGAAGGGTGGAACACGGTGAAGGCTCCGGCTGGCAAGTCCACTTTGCCCGGAGACGAGTCGAGCTGGCCGAGCCCCAATGAGCCTGCGGCCAAGCCGAGCAAGAAGGAGAAGCGCCAACAGCTCGAGCGCAAGGAGTCGGAGGATCAGTCAGAGGCTGGAAAGAAGAAGTGTAAGCCACATACAAACCCTTGAGTCAATTGTCTACAGTGCGGTGCGGTAGGCTGACAGGTTCGCGTGCTTCGTTCTTCAGCCACCAAATGGGTCCCCATCAAGGTTGACATCAACCACACTGGAGGACCGTCCAGGGCTGGCGACAAGAAGGCCAAGGGTCCCAAGGGCGCCGACAAGGCTGTGGATGGAGCTGAGGCCAAGGCTGGACCGTCGGCCAAGTCGCCTACCACCCCCGCTGGGCCGGGCAAGAAGGCCCCCGCCACCCCGGTGGCGCCCGTGGCTGGCAAGGCTGCGGCTGCCAAGCAGGCCCCTGCCGCTGCCCCCGCCAACGGAGCTCCTCAGGCCAAGGCGGCCAAGGCGCCCATGACGCTCAACAAGGCCAAAGCTGGACCGGACGGAGTCCTTCGCCCGTTCGCCAAGGAGAACGAGACCAAAGGCGTTGCCCCCGGGACTGGCCCGGTGCCCGCTCCCAACGGCCTGCCCGCGCAGCCCAGCGGAGTGCCTGCCCAGGCTGGTGCACCGGTGCAGAACGGACACCTCGCCAGCAACGGATTTGCTCGGGGTGGAGGACGCGGAGGAGCGCGCGGAGGAGGAATCCGCGGCGGACGTGGAGGGAACCGGGGTGGGTTTGTGAACGGAGGAATGCGCGGCCAGGCCAACAACCAGCAGGACGCTCCGTTCGTGGTCGACCCGGCCCTTGCGGCTCAGTACGCCCCCTTCCTGCCCTACGGACAGGCCGCGTTTGACCCGTACACGCTCGACCCTACCCGTTACTGGCTGCTCGGCCAGGTCGAGTACTACTTCTCGGCCCAGGAGAACCTGTGCCGCGACTTCTTCCTCCGGTCAAAGATGGACAACGAGGGCTTCATTGACATCGCCATCATCGCCTCATTCAACCGGATCAAGAACCTCACCACCGATGTCTCCCTTGTCCGCGAGACGATGAAGCTGACCCCCCTCCTCGAGGTCGTCGGCAACTTTGTCCGTCTCCGCGGGGCGTGGGCCGAGTGGGTGCTCCCCAACGCGCCCGTGTCTAAGGTGCACGAAATCGCGGCCAAGGAGCGCGCCGAGGAGGAGGCCGCTGCCGCTGCCGCCCCGGCACAGGCTGAGGGAAGCATCAAGGAGGGATCCACCCAGGCCCCCTCGACCACCGGCGAGGACGGCACGCCTGACGCGGGCCACTCGAGCGAGGACGACGAGGGAACCGCCGCGACGACCGTCTCGACCGGATCCCAGGCCGGCGAGGGAGACGAGTCGACCGCCAAGGTGGCCGAGCCGGTCGAGGCCAAGTCAGCCGTGGATGAGACGCCCGAGGAGGAGAAGACGCCCGCGCCGCCAACCAAGGTTGAGCTCGCGCCGGCGCCCGAGCCTCTGGCGCCTGTCGTCCCGGCCAAGGAACTCAAGGCTGTTGAGCCTACCCCCGCGCCTACTCCCGCTTCGGCTCCCGCTCCCGCTCCTGAGCCCGTCAAGGCAGAGGAACCGGTGGCTACGCCCGCGCCCGTTGAGGAGACCAAGGCGGTCGAGACCAAGGCCGTGGAGCCGACTCCGGTGGCGGCGCCCAAGCCCGCTGTCGAGGCCAAGACGACGCCCCCGGCGCCTGCCGTGGCTGCGACGCCGTCTGCGGGTCCCTAGGATGAGGCGGGGGCCCCGAAGACCGGGGGCTGGTTCAAGAAGCTCGGACAGAAGCTTTCGCTCAAGAAGTAAATCGTGCCACACCGCACGACTACTCCCTTGACCCGATTTCGCTTTCCTGTTCCGATTCACTTCCCTTCTTGACCCAACCCTCTCGCGAGCTGCTCTTCCCTTTTTGAGTTTTCTTTTTCTTCATGTTTCAACTCCTTTCTTCCTTTTGGTTTGATCTTGAACAAAAACAACAACTTTCTTAGGTTTTGCAGTTCCGTGTCTTTGCATAGCTTAGCAGCTGGCTTCCACACCACACCCTTACTCACCCCTCTTTCCCACCTCAACCCTGCATGATGTCCCCTTCATCCCGGTTACCTCTTATTTTGCATTGTTTCCGCTCCCTCCCACTTCATTGCATTTTCCCCTCTTCCTTTCGCTCCCCTCAAAAAAAACCCTCGGCGCGCACAGACCGCCACCCCGTCGCCGGGCTCTCGCCCACCAAGTCCCTTAGGGTCCCGCCGACTTCTTTCTGTTTGCCGTTTGTTTCCTCCCCTCTTTGGATGCCCTTGTGGTTTCTTCTCTTTTTTGTGTCGGCCTCGCTCACGCGCGCCGGGTTCAAACTCTTTCCCTTCGCCTGCCTCGCGGCTCCTCCCCCTCGTCCCATGTATTTCTCCCTTTCCTTCCTTCCCTTCTCTTTCTCGTTCCTTCCTTTTCTCTTTTCCCTTTCCACCAAAATCAACAAAAACTCACTGGATCTTCTACTACCTGTAAAGCATGGTTTCGCCTTCGATCTACCGTCCCCGTTCCCCGTCTGCGGGCGGCCCGTGACGTGTGTATTGGGCTGGCGGAGCTGCTTGAAGCGATCCCTCGAGCTAGTGTGGCAAGACTCACATCCGGCAGTCCAGCTTGCACTGGCTTCCCGGATGCAACCAGTCAGGGCCGTCACAGGAATGCGAGACTTGTGTCGCGGCTATCGCTCTCTTGGGGGCCCTCAGGCAATCGATCTGCTTCGTCTGTGGTCCTGGCGAGGCGGGCGTCCCTCACGGCGGCGGAGCTGGGTAGTGGCAGACAGCCAAAGGGGGACCCAAAATAAAACGACAGTTGATGCTTGCAAACTGCTACATACTTGAGACCACTCCAACAGAAACTGATCGCCCAACACGGCCCTTGACGGCCCAGCCAGGATTCTCAAAGATCGTCCCCCTCGTCGTAGTCTCCGCCCCAAGACTCGAACACGGCCTCGTCGGCACCCATCATGGCAGCTCCCGAGCCAGTCCCCGCCGTTGAGTAGGCCTAGCGCAACGGGCAGACGCGCAGCCGGGTCAGTCGGTTTCCTCGAACCAGTCATTTCTTGCCAGAAGCGGTGCTCACTTTTGCGACAAACTCCTTTGACCTTGCCACTGCCCTACTGTGGTCGGCGAGGTGCTTCTCGAACGCTGCGGCGTCGTGGATCGCTTTGGCGACGCGCTCTACAGTTCTGTGCGAGTTGTAAGGTTCTGGGTCGTCGGTGAAGGTGACGGTGACTGCTGCCCAGTCAGGCATCGGGCCCGAGGCATCAGCCCCGCCGTGGGCGATCGACCCAAAAATCTCGCCATTCGAAATCTGAAAAATTCGAGGACGACAGGGACGCATCAGTTCGCTGTTTGAAAGAACTAGCTCGGGGGGGTGAGTGTGCCTACCATTCCGACAATTTCTTGCTCGAGCTCGTGAAGGTTGGCGTCTGTAGGGTCAACCTCGACAGCGTGTGCGATCTCGACCAAGCTTTGGGTGATGTACGTCTCGGTCAACTTTTGGATACTCCGCCGCCTGAACGCCTTGTCACACAGCTCGACCAGGCCAACGTTGTAGTCCTGTCGATTGAATCGGTACAAGCGGTCAGCACGGGTTCGCTCGAACGAGGCTTGGGCTCACTTACCTTTTCAAAAGTATCGCGGTGCTTTTGGGTTGCAGCTCGGAGGGCGTCCTTGTTGTGGTTGATGTACTTGTCGGCGTAGTCAATGTAAGCCGAGTTGAGGTTCTTGCACGCTTGAGTCACGGCCGAAGAAGTGTACCGGGGCAGGGGCTGGACCTTGCCGTTGATCAACAGCTGAAACAGGAGCCACTTCTTGTGCGCGTCAACTTGAATCGCACTCGCACTCGGCCCAGGCGCGCTCACGCACTGCCCCCCGCCAAACAAAAACCCATTCAGCTCATGCGACCGACGCCACTAGGCCGACCAGGCAGGAACTCACAATCTCGAGCAAATCAGCAGCGCGGTGGTAATCTCCCAGCAATCCACTTATCACACCACCGAGGTAGTGAAACATCAGGTGATCCTGGTACGTGACCTGCGACGACTGCAATCAACTCAGCCCGTCAGCCTTGGGGACCGTGATCAGCTGGGGGGGCCTGGCCGGGCCAAGTCGCGCAAACTTGCCGACGTGTCGAAGTCGGTAATCGGATGGTTGAGCAAGCTCTGAGCCTGCTGGTACATCCTGCTAGACAGCACAGCCTGATGAGTCAAGCAGGAGGGGCCCGGGAACATAGGTTAGGATTGCGATCGATTCGCCACCGTGCGACAGGGGAGGGGGAGGGGCGTGCCACTCACCTGCAGGTAAACCGGGTGGAGTGTGGTGAGGTGCCCAACGTAGGCGTAGCGGGCGATGAATATTCCGAGTGAATCCACGATCGCTTGCGGCTGCGGGTGTGACATTTTGAGTGGTCAGTCGCCAGTGCGAGGCCGACGAGCGGGGGGGGCGGTGACTGGTTGAGCTCACCATCATCTGAGCGTGGGCGAGCGAAGACAGTTGACGCCCAAGGAACGAAACTAAGGACACAACCAGCCACCGATCAGCACAACAGGAATCCCTCCCTGCTTTCAGCTTGATCCAGGGCCTCATTGTGGTCAAGCTATAACGCTTACCCTGATCGGGGACGAGTCCGACCTGGTTGGGGTCGAACAAGTCGACAAACCTGCTCACAAACGGCAAAATATCCAACAAGTTTTGCTTGTCTTTTCCCAGCCTCGCGTTGCTGCCGAGCGCAAGCGGGGACCGCGTTAGCGGCTGGAGTGCTGTATCAACGACTGGCGACTAGGGGGATGGGATGGGCTACTTACAGCACGAACAAGTAACCAGCGGATGAGCTAATCGGGTCAATCACCACCAACGGGTCACTTCCATCGGGTAGCAAGCTCTCAAGCACGCTCGCCTTGCCCGGTTTGGTAGACTTGTCCAACTTCCGAAGCCACGGGATCACTACAACCCGACCCCCACACAAGCCGACCTTCAGCCTCCAGGGCCAGACAAGATTGGACTGGACTGGACCAAGCTGGGCTCACTCACCTTCGTTGTAGATTTGGTCGGGCTGGGTAGAAGCCTGAATAAACTGAACGGCTGCCTCGATCGTGACACTCATCCTTGGCTGAGCTCTCTGCTGGGGTTGTGGCGAGTTGAGGAGTGGGCGCTCGGCCCGAGGTGCTGTGGTGGGAAGCTCGGCGCCGGCGCGCGCGGGGGCCGATCCGAATCCCGATCCGGTGGCGGCTCAGTCAAATTCGGGCAAACGAAAACTCAGGAAAGCCGGGGTTTTTATACGACGCTTCAATCGCTCATCGGTCTGGTTGATTGATTCGATTGGCTTATTGGCCTTTTCGAGTGATGGGGTGGACATTTTCGCTTCGGGATGACACCTCCTCGTCCGAGGATGATGAGCCCAAACGGCCGCCACCCAAACCCCGCAACCAACCAATCCCCAGAACCCAGCCCAACGAATTTCGGCAACAAACCCCAACAGCCACCCTGTCAACAACAAAACCTCAGCACGATCTTCCTCCGTTGCTCTCAGCACCCAAATATCCACCTGTATCTAATTCAGCCTCGGATCAGATCAAGCTGCCCCCTTTTCCCGACCGAGTGGCGCAAGCATGGGCCCCCGACTGGGCCCACAAAAATGACGAAGTGCCGATCGACATTGGCGAGGTGGACGAGCCTCACTTGGATTTCACAGAGACTCCATTTTCAGTAAGTAGTCTTTCGATCCAAGGTTTGAGCTGTTAGACTGACCGAATGGGGTTGACTAATTAGGTTGCCAAGCGCGTCGCTGGGCTCAAGCGAGCGAGGGCCACAGCCGACGAGGATACTGACCCAAACGTGTCCATTGCTACAAAGCGCGGAAACATGAAGGTGAAAAACTACGTGCATATGTCCGAATTTGGGGGGTGACTTGTAGCTGACTTTGCCTCGTTCCGGTCAGCTTCCCCCGCCCCGTCTCTTGGCCCCGGCCAACCCCCAACCTCCCGCAAAGTCCAAAGATCCCCCCAAGCCGAAATCGAAGCCCCCACCGCCGCCCAGACCAGCGTTTCCAAAGATATATGCGCAAATTGCCCCTCCGCTGCCGCTTTTGAACCCAAGGCGGCCTGAAGTCGCGCGGGGTCCGCCACGGCCGCCACCAACCAAGCAAGCAACGATACCAGCTCTGGTGGGGCCTGGGACCAGGGTCGCGGCTGAGCGCGAGAGGGTTCTAGCGGATGAGAACAGAACTCGGTGAGCGCATCTGGGGGATGTTTGGATTGATGATATGCTGACCACCTACTTTGTGATTGAAAGAGAAAATTGCTGGCCGCTCGAGATCCTTGACTGTCAAACGAAGCTGGTGCCAGCCTCAAATTTCTCTCCCCAGCCCAAGCCTGCGCCGACAGAGAGCCTCAGGCCTATCGCGCCTTCTATTCCACACCTGGGCTTACTCCCCATCATCAACGAAGATTATCAAGGCCCATTCGCCAGGCCATCAAACTCCGTCCACCCAGGAACACTTAGCGCAGGATCAGCAGCCCACCCGGCCGCCACTGCTGCTTCGGCCTGCGACCGTTCTCAAACGGCCAACACGTCGAGCACGCTCAAGCCAACGTCGGACGAGTTTGACGAGTACGATTTGTTCGGTGACGACTTTGGCGAAATTGACCTGGATGCGCTGGAGTCGAACGCGCTAGGGGCTGGAGCCAGCCTAGCGGTGGGGCAGGAGGAAGCCGCAGCGGCAGGGCGTGGTAACGTTCGACCAAAGAAGAAGCGAGGAGGGAGGGGCACGTTCGTTCCGCCTTTGCTCCCCGTCGGGCAACGCAGTGAGGCGGCATACACTCACCCAGGCCCAATTCAGCTTGAGAAGAGGCGCAAACTTAGGAAAGTAACCGGCTCATCTCCACGCCGGGCTCAGCCGACCGACCCCTGTCATTCTACCCCGCGCCGCCCCACGCCGCCCCCGGCCGCCAACGACTGGTCTCGGCCCAAGCCGCTCAGCCCATACAACCGCCAACATCGCTTTCCCACGCCCTCTCTCTCCCCATCGTCCTCGCTGTCGGTCCACAGTATCGAAGACTACTTGGAACCGCTCGCGGCCGAGCCTATTCAGGATCTATTTCGTCCCGAGACACAGCACAGGCGCCCGACCGCGCTTCAGGCCGCCAGCCTGGCCGCCGGATCCGAGTGGGGCACCGGGATCGCCACGCCGGCCAGGCTGGGCGATTACGGCGGGAGGGCCAAGGTGCCGGCGATCGTGCCCCAAGCGGGGAGGTACGGCTCGGACAACCACAACAAGAAATTCCTGAACGACGCCATCTCGGTTGCAGAGCGGTTCACGAAGTTCCACATCCCTGGGATGAGGCCGGTCGGCGGCGAGCCGGGCGGGCGGTCGGGGTTCCGCCCGGCCAAGTCGTTCGGGGCGTTCAAACAGGACTTGGCACGCGACGGGTCGGCCGCGGGGGTAGGGTTCGGCGGCGCTGGAAGTGGAAACCTGGGTCTTAACATGGTGACCAAGGGGCCAGCCACCAAATCCGGGGGCGATGTGCGGAGGGGGAGGAGGGAGATGGAGAGTAGCGAGGCAACGTGGCAGGGGACAGCGGGGCGACAGCTATAGCCGACCGAGCCCGATTAAGAGCCAAGCGGGAAACTCGACTTGTACAAATACCCCCACGGACGATATTTACGCATCGCTTTCCTCCCGAGCACGGCTGAGCCTTCAAGTGACAGCCTCCGTTCGGCGCTCTGGTGGCTTAGGATGACCACCGGTTCGAGTGAGCCGATGCGGTGGTGTCCGCGGGGGGACTTGAGTCGTGGAATGGTTCAAGTTGGAGATTGGGAAGCATTCAGTAGGCTTGAGATTGTCTTTGTTGGTTGTGATTCGCAAACGAACGTGGTCAGACAGACAGGAACCAGTTCCACAGCAAGTATGTGCGAGGTTGAGCGCGCCGCGTAACCCGCCACTGCGGCTCGTTGCCGTATGCGAACAAGTCTGCTTGCCGACTGTCACAGATTCACTGGTTTAGGCAATCACATGCTGCTACTCACCAAACGTATGTGATCAATTAGATTCTACACACAAGCTTCGTTTCGCCACCCCAGGCGGAACGCCGTTGCGCCTTTCCCCACAACACAAATACGAAGGCGCAAAGCGCGCCAGACCATAAGTTTGCCTTCTACGGATCCAATACAGCTGGCTGGAGATACCCGAACGCGCGCTGTTGTTGTTGCTGTTCACCGCTCTCGGGCAGGTATGTGATCCCAGCGCCCGGCGATGCCAAGTGTCGCCGTCGGCCGCCGCCTCGGCCGAGTCTCGTATCTAGGCACCAAGCCCGACACCCACACGCCCAGCCCCTGCCGTGCGCTGCTCCGCCCACCCGCTCCGCCTCCGTCATCTCTTCTCTGATCGCTCCCGCACCGACAGGCTCACTTAAACCACATCGTGACCAACATGTCCGCTCCCGAGCCTATCATCATTTCCACCGCCTCTCCGGCCCTCGCGCCCCGCCTCGCCCAGATCCACCGCCTCGCCTTCGACCGCACCGCCATCCACCGCGCCCTCGTCCCCGCCGTCTCGGCCGCCGACCAGGAATCCTGGCGAGCCGCCGATTTGACCGCATACATGTCCCCTTACCACGTCGCCCGTGGGCGAGTGTTGCTGGTTGCCTCGCTCGGCGACGCGCCGGACGAGGTAGTCGGATACGCCGTGTGGGACGAGGTGCGGCCTGACCGCACCTTGACTAGGGAGGAGGAGGCGGCCGAGAGGCCGGAAAGCACGGCACTGCCGGAGGGTATGGCGGTGGAGCTGGCGGGTGACTTTTTCGGGCGGATGGCCGAGATGGCGGGGCGGCTGAACGGGGACAGGTATTGTGAGTCGGCTCTTCGACCGGTGCGGCGGGAGAACCAGTGGTGCTCCTCGAATCACTGGGCCGCTCCTCCTCTCGTGTGTCTCACATCAGGAGGCTGACGATATGATCCCGGTGGCACGAAGACCTGGCTGCCGTCGCCGTCGACCCTGCCTACCAGCGACGGGGGGTTGCCACCGCCCTGATAAGGTGGGGTTTGGCGCGCGCCGACGCGGCGGGCTTACCTACGTTCCTTAATTCGACCGCTGGTGAGCTGGCCTGTTCTTTGCCGGACGTTAACGGCCCTTCCCCTGCACAATAAAAGCAGCAGCTGACCCTCCCCTCCCCGCAGAGGGTGAGCCCACCTACACCCAGCTCGGCTTCGTGGCCGACGCGCCAGCGGTGGTAGCCAAGGATGGCTCGTTCTACGTACGTGGCTTTTGTGCAAGAGTGCGAGCTCTGGTCTGCCGGGGCCGTGCGGTTCACCGGCTGAAATAACCTGCATGTCTCGCAGTCTACGCCAATGGTACGCCCGGTACGCACGCCGTGAGCTGCTGGAACGGCAGGCTGGCGCCTGTCCTCGTCGTGTCCAGGTGCGGCCGCAACGTTCAACCTGTCGATCACTGTTGGCATCGGTGGAAGAAACAGATGCCACTTGCTTCCCTGCCGGTTCGCGAAGGACAGTGTACCGGACTGCATCATTCCACCCCCGGCGATGAGCAGGCTGGATTTGTCCCACTTGTGACAGACAGACAGGCATGGAGGCGGCGCGCGGCGTCCCCGCAAGGACCGATCGCGCCATCGGCGGGAGGCTCCTCGGTCTCTCGTGCCTCGTGACGCTAGGGCTCCATCAGTCTGACGAGGAACGATCAAAGCGGGCATCATGCTCGGGAGACGTCATCAAGTAGACTTCTTGTTGCAAGGAAGCGGGGCGGGGGTCTCAGTTGTCGTCCTCGCCCAGGTCAATCTCGAGCTGCTCGGTCCCGTCGCAGAAGACAACCTCGAGCTCGTGGCCGAGAAGGTCGCGCAGGAGCTGCCCATCGCGCGCGTAGAACCAAACCTTGTGCAGTGGGTCGTAGTCGTACCGTTTTGGGCCGCTGTCGGGCTCAACCAAGCAGCAGCAGTAGCGGAAAGAGGGAGAGAGAGTGCAAGGCGTCAGCGCGGGCGAGCGGCGGGTGGGGTGGCGGAGGGCGGCGCCGGGACGGAAGGCGAGCGGAGGGTGTGTGTCGGGTGTGGAGTCAAAGAAGGAGGAAACGTACGATACGGGGCTGGAGAGCCAGATCTGCTTGTTGGGTGGCTGCTTGTTAAGGACGTAGGTGCCGTGGCTCCCGAGGTCGAGGGTGAGGACCCCAGACTTGCGGCAGGACGAACGCTGGAACCCGTCAGCCCAAAAGACAGAGCAGAACCGGAGCGGATGGCGCGCTGGCACTTACCGAGTACTCGACCTCGAATCCTGCCTCCTCTCCTGCCTCCTCTACGAGCTCCTCGAGGTGCTCGTGGAGGCTCTCCATCGCGCGGTCGGCGACGGCGTGGTAGGCCGGCTCGTCCAGCGGGCTGCGCCGCCTCCAAGGGGAGACCGGTTCGGGTCAGCGGGCTGGGCCGGAGCATTA
>Ga0233341_1000039_pt1 | contig 15795 bp, 15 predicted proteins | sample GEONDECOMP247_FD_180672 | JGI IMG/M metagenome (GOLD analysis project Ga0233341, IMG submission 180672) | Leaf litter microbial communities from Shasta-Trinity National Forest, California, United States - GEON-DECOMP-247 | ecosystem: Environmental > Terrestrial > Plant litter > Unclassified...
CATTCTTCACATCATTACTATCAATCTTCTCACCATTACACTGTGACGCGGCATACCCATGGCAAATTGGATTCCAGGACGGAAGTACTCCTGTATTCGAGGGTATCGTTGAGTTACACGACACTATTTTCTTCTACCTAGTAGTTATCAGTTTCCTAGTATTCTGAATGCTAGCTGTTATCATGGTTAAGTTCAGTAGCAGCAAAGTAGGTATTGTTCACAAATACCACAACCACGGAACTCTGATCGAGTTAGTGTGGACAATTACACCTGCTCTAATCCTAGTGGCTATTGCGTTCCCTTCTTTCAAATTACTGTATCTTATGGATGAGGTAATTTCACCAACTATGACAGTGAAAGTGGCGGGACACCAATGGTATTGGTCAACTCATCAAACCACTAGTGATTACCAATCAAGTTTATGCTTAGACTCTAACACCAGTGCGGATCACGTACAATTAGCAGTACTCTCAGGTATCACATCGATGTCTTTACAGTGTGCAGACGTTGACGTACGTAGCTTAACTCCTCAGGATATTCCATGTGTTCCTAGTAAGAACCATGAAAATACTCTAGCAGTATTAGAGCATGCCCTTCTTAGTGATTTGTTTTCTACAGAGGTACGTGACTTTATTACTAGTGCTCGAGGACAAGAGTATTCATCACTATGTCATCTATCACCTAACGGGGATTTAATTATTCCTGAAAGGATTTCATTAGGGTTCAAGGGTCAGTTACCTTTATTGGATCACCAATCAGGTATTTACGTTATTACTTTAAATGGTACTAACGATGGCTACATTGGTTCGACTATTGATTTCACTGTACGGTTACGAGCTCACCGAGATTTAGGGGCTTCTAGTCAATGGCTTTCACAACAACACCTGTTATATTCACCGCTTAACGAATTAGGTCCGGATGCATTTACTTTCACAGTACTTCATCCTACTACTCACTTTGTAACTGCCTTCCATGAGGCTTATCCTGACTTTGACCCATCAGTTAAAGATTCTCAGCTTCTTGAAGCGTTTACGAAATATGAATTAGCCCTAGTTGAACAAGCTTACTTAGATCGTTTCAAGCCTTCACTTAACGGTCGATTCATTGCCACTACTAGTACACACCCACACCTACTGTCACCTATCTCGGACTCACTCCCTCCTATTACCATTCAGGCAGATCCTGAATCTATGGTTCCTTTGGATAGCACAACTCCTCAAATGGATATTTCTCACTGAGTTATTGATCCAACACTTAAGGTTCAAATTTTAAATGTAGAAGGAGCTCCTTTAGGCTCATTCAAGTCTTTACGTGAGGCTGCTACCGCTATGGACATTTCACACCAACTGATCTCTCGCTATTCTAAATCAATGGATTATGCACCTATCAAATGTTTAGGTATTGACGTAGACGTGCATGTTAAAGGATTCGACAAAGAGGGTCATGTTATTCATCCTGGAGCCAAAGTTTATCCACGACTAGTACACGATTTATCTTTATCATTCAATAAGGTATCTGTATTAGATTCTTCTTTAACAACTATCCTAGGTAGCTATCCTACAATGTATGCTGCCGCTAAATGGGCTAAGATCCGTCAGATTGAGGTTCGACGGTACATTGGTACTAAGTATCTTGTACCTACTTCGGAGGGGAAGTTTTATTTTGACACCGATGATGCCACATTAGAGAGCATTTATAAAAAGGCACCTAACAATTCTAAGCCTGTGGATGTCCTTGATCTTAACACTGGAGTACTGACTCCCTATAGTAGTGTAACTAAAGCCTCACAAGCTTTAAGTATTCACCATGAGTTTATCACCAAACACATGGTGAAGAAGACTACTTTCATTAGTTTGGACAACCTACGAAAGTACAAGTTCATTGTTAAGTAACTGGCTTAATATTAAGCCTACCTATCAATCCCCTTTTCATGTGTAAGTATAATTTGATTGTAATCACTATAAATAAGGCCCTTAATCCATCAATGGATGTGATTATGTAATACACTCAATTCTGGAACAAGCTAAACCTCTACTACCTAAACAGGTTACAATGTAGTAGGCAACGCTTCAATCAGTAGGTATTATTAATACCTCAGAGACTATACGTGTACGTGTAACATAATTGTTACTAAAGATATAGTCCCTCTACGCTATGACATATTAGAAAGCTACCCAAAGTGAAAGACGGAGAGCTTTACTAAAATGTTTATAACGTAGATGCTTACGAGTACTCTGATTTCGTTAGCGCAGACGGAGAGTCAATTGAGTTTGACTCATACATGGTTCCAGAGTCAGACCTAGAGTTAGGTCAATTACGACTTCTGGACGTTGATAACCGAGTTGTTGTGCCAGTAGACACACACATTCGATTCATTGTAACAGGACAAGACGTAATTCACGACTTCGCTGTACCAGCATTAGGACTAAAAATTGACGCAATTCCCGGTCGATTAAACCAAGTATCTGCCATTATCCAACGTGAGGGAGTTTACTACGGACAATGTAGTGAGATCAAATCCACAGGTCTCCTTTAGATGTGAATCTATCGATAAAATGGGGTGAATTGCAAGAACCACTCTCTAACCCAGAGTCAACTTGCAGCGAAGCTTATCTCGGTACCGCTATATAGTTAATATATCGTGTGAGGTAAGAACGTTCAACGACTAACAAGTGAGCCGTACTAAGCAATAACCTTGACACGAGCGCCCCACTCTGTTCATTCTTAACCTACCCAACCTTTTGTTTACAAGAGGTAATATTACCCGACTTTAGGAGGGTGGGATTCATGATGAGCAGATGAAGACATAGTCTAACCAACAGTGTGAATTGTTGATATAGAGATAAAGAGCTCTATGTATTTGTAGCTGTGGACTAAGCACTCCCTTAATAGCAGCTGCAAACTATTATGACACAGCCAAGTTCATTCCTTGGCACGATACAGAGAACATGGCTAATGCCCGGAAGACATTATTAGCTATGTACAGCCACTTCGGAGAGGATTCTCCTATTAAATTATTTCTTGATACTAATTGTATTCACTTAACTAAACCTCCAGTAGGGAATACAGGTATTCTTAAGACTTTCTTCGATCTTCATAACTGGACTGTCGATAGTAAGTATCCTATGGGTGCAACTAGTATTGATAGTAATGTAATCAGCTCACTGCCTAGTAAAACAGGTGCCTATACTTTCTATTCTGTTCCTTCAGAAAAGTATTATATTGGTTCTACTACTGATTTCGATACTCGATTCAACAACCATTATGCTGATTCAACTAATCCTAAACTGGCTAATCGCTTACTTTATGTAGAAGTAGCTAAAGTAGATTGAGACCAGTTCCTATGATCACCAGCTGTACATACTTCTAACTACTACCTTGACTTCATCAAAGATAACTTATCATACTCTTCTGAATACAATGTATTCCGGGTCCTACAGACTTTTACACAATATGAAGCTCGTATCTATGAGCAAGCCTTACAAGCTTTCTGTAAACCAGAATTAAACGGGCCAGGTGATATCACCTTTACTACTACTTGAGACCCTAATGACGTTCGTCCTTCTAAGTTAGGAGAGCGACCGTTTATGGCTATTACTCAAGACGGAGAAGCCTTAGACTTCTGATCTATGAATTCGGCTGTAGATGTATTAGGTACTTCGCGGAAGACTATCTCTACAGTTATGAACTATACAGATACCTTTGTAAATTGCCCTAAACTGGGTGTGAAATGTCGATTCATTGAGCCTAATCTTCCAATGAAGAACGGAAGTCCCTACACTAGTCCTTACATGTTACCAGACTTACAAGGTGTAGATTACACTTTACTTCCGTTAAAACGTATTTACGCATTTACAGAGTCTTTCGAGTTACATTCTGATTACGCAGATAGCACTCAAGCTGCTAACCTATGTGGTTTCGGTGACAACTATTACCGAGTGTCACGCTACATTAACAAACGATTTATTGCTTGTACTGTAGGTGGAATTGGAATGAAGCTTCTATTTGCTCAGAACCCTCTTTCTAAAGGGGGACGTAAACCTGTAATGTGTTTAGACACGTCAGATCTTAACAACACACCTGTACGATACAAATCTGTTGCAGAATGTGCCAAAGCTATTGGTTCTACTGATACTAGTGGACTAATTAAGAATTATATTCGGCCTAGTATCCCGTTCAAGGGTAAATATCTGATTTCGTACACTGTATCATAGTCATAATATGTAATATTACTCTGCTGTGGAGTATACCACGGTTTCATGCCAATTGTTGTAGAGGCTGTTTCATTAGAGAAATACTTAAGCTGGCTTGACAGTCAAGTTTAATATAGTATATCTATATTCTCATTTTATTAATCCCCTTTTATCAAATTATTCATTATTGCAATGGTAGTTAACCACTTTATTTCTTGGATACTCTACATCCAATCGTTCGTCTAATTTATTTAATATGTTATCCGTACTATACAGTCTTCTTGAAGTACTTATCGTGTTAGTGCCTATCCTACTGTCTGTTGCTTTCATGACTATCATTGAGCGTAAAGTTCTTGCTAGTATGCAACGTCGAGTTGGGCCTAACATTGTAGGTTACTACGGAGTAATGCAACCATTGTAAACAATGAGTGGTTGATCTAGCTTTATAGTAATCATTTTCCCTATATTAGACTAGAATAAATAAAACTATATGCTGGAACTATCTTTTTAATAACAAATCACATTTATTTATGTTATAGTATTTGTTTTAGATAAATCAGCAGGGTAATACCTCAACGATCACACGTTTTACAGTACTTAACTAAGTATTGAAGATATGATCTTTAAATACGAGATAAATGTAAACATTAACAATAAATTTTCGTATTTAAGTCGCGGATGCTCTTAAGTTAGTTGTTAAAGAAACAGTTGTACCACAACACGCTACTCGAAGTTTATTCTTCTTAGCACCTGTTATCAGCCTAGTATTTAGCTTAATTGGTTGGGCCGTAATTCCATTCGGAAGCGGTCTAGCTTTAACTGACTTCAGCCTTGGAATCCTATACTCATTAGCTATTTCATCTATTGGAGTATACGGAGTTTTATTCGCCGGATGATCTGCTAACTCTAAATATGCGTTCCTTGGATCATTACGAAGTACAGCTCAAATGATTAGTTACGAGTTAATTCTTAGCTCTGCTGTTCTTGCTGTAATTCTATTGACAGGATCGTTCCACTACACTACAATTATTGAGAGCCAACAAAGTGTTTGGTTTTTAATTCCATTACTACCACTATTCATTGTATTCTTCATTTCAGTTCTAGCTGAAACTAACCGTACTCCATTCGATCTTCCTGAAGCGGAATCCGAATTAGTGGCTGGTTTCTTCACTGAGCACTCAGGAATGATTTTCGTATTCTTCTTCTTAGCTGAGTACTGTAGTATCGTATTAATGTCTTCATTCAGTGCTATCCTATTCTTAGGAGGTTACATTATGCCTGAAATTATCCCTAACGATACTTTTATTAATATCCAAAGTATTATTTTAGGACTTAAGACATGTATCTTCTGTTTCATCTTCGTATGGTTCCGAGCTACATTACCACGATTACGATACGACCAGTTAATGCAGTTCTGTTGGACTGGAATGTTACCTGTAGTTATTGCACTAATTATCTTAGTGCCTAGTTTACTAGTGGCCTTTGATATTGCACCTTACTAATTCTCTTGACCTATTTACAATTAGCTATACAAAATTAGTATTATAATCCCCTTTTTTTTTTAACTATTCTATCAAACCTTATCCTATACATATTAAATCCTTAAGTATGAAAAGATGTAGATACTATAGGTATCGCTAGTCTGAATCCTTTTCATTCATATGTTATATGAATGTAAACATCGATTCTTTAATATTAGCAATTTAAATGAATGTGATATAATATAATCTTTAGCCGTTAAAATGACTAAACTAATGGTCTTTGTTCAATTCTTTCGTTTCCCTTAATATTCTAGTGTCAATTATAATAAGTTCCTAATAGATAAAAATATTATTATTAGTAATAAACTATTAAAGTAATAGTAATAGTCTTAGTAATTAATAATTCACTATAGTGGATGTTAAAAATATAAGAGTAATCCAAGAATAAACTATTAGTAACTAGCTAAAGTCGTAATTTATTAAATATAGTTCTAGGGTGATGGTGATGGTGATGGTGATGGTGATGGTGTTATAATTGACAGCTGTATACAAATCTAATAATGCTATAGCTGATGAATGTAATACTGAATAGGTTACTAGACGCATTAATTATCTGGATAACATTTGTAATCGGTAAAATTCTAGTAGATGTATGTATGTATGTATGTATGTATAAAATATAAGAGATTAACAAGATTGAATAAACATTGAATAAACATTGAATAAACATAACTAACATCCTGATTTAATGATTAAACTAGTATTCCTTTTCTAATTATAATAGTTTAGTAAACGGATAGTAATAATTAGCGAGCTCTGTAACTAAAGTGTAATTTATAAAGACCTCGTACCTCTTTAACTCTAATGGTAAATAAACGTAGAATAGAATGCCTATAGTAAAGGTTTGCTAGTTTCGGTCGCTACGCTCCCTCGCTTACGCTTCGGTCGCTTACGCTAATTAACAATCAGATATTAAACAAATAATTTATTGTTATATATGATCTTACACTGAATTTTATGGAGAGTAAGGGTAATAACACTATTGAATTAATAGTAGTAATAGTCTTGTAGCTAAAGAATCCCTTTTTAGTTCGGTCGCTACGCTCCCTCGTTGTCCCAACTCGGTCGCTACTCCCTGGTATAAGCTATGTTGTAATTAGAAATTAAGAATTGAAATTGAAAATTTGTATTACTCTTATAATTTTATATACAAGAAACTTTAATTTTGTCATTTTCTAATAATACTTTACGCCTACGGCGTTACTTATAGTACGAGGATCAAACTTATAAGAAACTAACGAGCAAATAACATCACCATAAATCTAAACTAGTATTACTCTTATATGAAGATTTGAGCGCTTTTTCTCCATACGAATTGACGGTCTTAGATTAAAGGGTACCCTGCTATGACATGCAGGAATAACTTAGATTTCGTTAAGAACCCTTAGTAATACAGTCAAGTATTACCCTATAGTACTTCACACTCCGTTCAAGAAGTCTTGGAGCTTACCATGGTCTTACATTCTATTTGCCACACCCTAAGCTTTGCACTATAGATCCTCTAAGATTATCGTAGTAGCTATCACTAACTATACTCTTATATTCATTACTCAAATCAATATGAATCTTGTATTACTCTTATATTTTAACATCTACTAAGATGATTAGTATATCTTAATCTAAACCTATCAACAAGGAATATCAGTACTACCTTTATATAAAGGTATGGACCATTAAATGTTCAAGCTTACCCCTCTTAGATGGGGTGTGGAGGTTATCATTATTGCTATAGTGATGGTTATGGTATTTGGATAGGATTCAAGAACATTAGATCTTGTATTACTCTTATATTTTAACACCAACTAAAGTTAGGAGATAGAAATTATTAAACCATTGCGTACAAACAGTACCAGTTAAACATATTATATACATTACCATATAGATTATATATTTATTTAATTAATAACACTAGGACATTGTATTTATACATTGCTTACATATACGATTAGTATATGATGAGTACAAAGTCTATAGAGATACTATAGATACTAGAGATTCAAGGCTTACATTAAATAAATTATACATTACTGTTTAATTTATATGGTTGAATGAAAAGGGGATTATAATATAGATTAAGCTTCGATAGGTGTACGGTTAATAGAAGATCGGTGGTCAGTGAACTTAAGCGCACCTTTACCGAACTCGTATACGAATCCGATTGTCAGAAGTACTAAGAATGTTGTTGCGATTCAGAATCCGTAAGCAGTTACTTGGTATAGTGTAACGGCTAATGGGTATAGAACAGCAATTTCAAGATCAAAGATTAAGAACAGAATTCCCACCAGGTAGTACTGGATAGCGAACGGCGCACGTACTTGTCCGTAGATAGGATTAAATCCACACTCGTAAGGTGTTACCTTTTCAGTGTCAGGACGGTGTACGGCTAATAGAACGTTAAGTGCTAATAGGATACCTACTAGTACAGGAACGAAGAAAAACAGAACGATCATTGTCATTAGTAACCATAGATAGACATCGCCATTAACTGAGTGCTATTTAAGATTAAAGATGGGTATAGTGAGAATACTACTAGGAATAGTGTTAGAACGGCAATTACGTAACAGTGAGCACTTGATAGTACTTCAGGAGATTGAATTCCTGCACCTGCTGGTTGATCGTCGAAGTAAATTACACGTACCACTCGTAAGTAGTAAGCGGCACTTACAACACTAGCTAAAATGGCTACAATAGAAATAAAGTAGAAACCATTGTGGATAGCTGTGTATAGAACAGCATATTTAGCGAAGAACCCTACTAATGGAGGAACCAAAAGGTTTGTTATCATGCACATTGATTCTGATAAACCTGTGATTTCAGGTAGAATTTAGATTTGTCATAATAACAAACCCTGGACTATATCTTCATTCATTTAAGGTGAACGTATTATGGATAGTCTCTGAGCGAATTGCTGCTGATAGTCTAAGGTAATACTCGTTATGACTAATATTAGTAGAGTAACCCGAGTAGATGTCCCAGCATATTGTAATATATTTGTATGGGTCAGGCGTTCAATTAACCTGCCATTGAGAATAGACATAGTAACATACTTAGAGCTAAGATAGGGTTTTGTCGGAACTGTCCACTTAGTTGTGAAATGAACTGAACGTCGCTGTTTTGTGTTGAACCTGAAGATTGTTGGCTGTGAATTAAGTAACCAAAGGCTAACAGAATAAAGAATGCGTTAACACTAGTTAAACTGTACTGGATTAAGTAAAATAAGAACGCGTCGATAGATTCTTGACCACTAACAGCAAGTGCTAGTAACATGAATCCAACGTGTGAAATTGTACTGTATGATAGTAACCGTTTAATACGGAATTGTGCTAATCCTACTACTGTACCAATGATTAGTGACAGTAATGAACAAACTAATAATAGAGCTTGCCAAACGTTAACAGTAACGTCACCAATTGAAAGCCCAAGACCTTCAGTTAATGAGTGTAGTGTTAATAGTAGAATGAAGATAGAGATTTTAGGCATTACAGCAAGCCATGTTGTAACAATTGTAGGCACTGCGTCGTATACGTCAGGAGCCCAGTTATGGAATGGTGCTGAAGCGATTTTAAATAGGAATCCAATTGTCATGATAACAAGACCAAGGATCACTCCTTGTGTCACATTATCTGATGAAGATACAGAAACCAGGCTACTAATAGCATCAAGGTTTGTTAATCCTGTGTAAGCATAGATTAAGCTTGATCCTAATAGAATAAAGGCTGAAGATAAAGCACCTAATAAGAAGTATTTCAGTCCAGCTGCTGTAGCTGACTCGTTGTTCCGGTAAAGGGCAGCAAGGATGTATACAGCAAAACTTTGAAGCTCAATAGCTAAGTACAGTGATACAAGATCAGTACTAGATACTAAGAATGAGGCACCGATTGTAGAGAATACAAGAATCATTGGATATTCAGCAATAGTAGGCCGTACAGACTCTCCTGTAAGGTTGGTTGTTTTTACTGATGATGCTCATGGTAGAAGAAGAGTTCCTCCAACAACGAAGATGAATGTCTCAATTGCTAGTGAAACTGTGCTAACGTGAAATAGTCCACTGTAAAGACTTACCCCCGATCCTAAAGTTGTAACGTAATAAGCGTTAAACGATAGTGCCGCGGCGAAAAAGAATGTTACAGAGGTCACTCGGGTCAGCTGCACGGGTGAAATATTAGAAGAAGAAAGCGGTACCGCAATTAACAGAGATAATAGTGAAATAACTAGCATTACATATCCTGCAGCAATAGACCTCTTTATGGTAAAAAAGATCTAAACTATATAGCCTTAATTAGTTCTCTTATAAAGGTCATGTATGTTATTCTAAACTTTGATTCTTATAATCTAGTATTAAACTAAACTGTAATTAATAACAGTAGATTAGAATACAATGTAATTAACAACAGTAGGTTAAATACACAAGATCCGAATCGAACTGATAGGTGAAAACTCTAACATTCTTTCATTAAATAGTTAAATAGTGATACGCAAGAAGAGGCTCGAACTCTTAAGAACATATTGGAAGTATGCTATGTTACCATTACATCACATGCGCTGTTATATCTTTCTTATAGTTTATATACATGATTATATTGTTATACACCCTGAAGGACTTAAACTCTCAGAAAAAGGGGGCACAATTACACGCTTAAACTTTTAACTATTAAGTATAAAATGGTGAATGTACTTATATGAATACTACATCGCAAGGGACTCGAACCCCTACAGTCAAATCCGAAGTTTGATGGTCTACCAATTAACCGAGCAATGCTTCAGACAATATATAATCTATACTTATAATTTTAACCTATTTCAATTTATCTTGTATTACTCTTATATTTTTAACAAATAAAAGGGGGGGTTATTTATTTTTGCTTGTGATGGTTTGTAAATATAGCCATTTAATGCTACTCCAGATTTCATACGAGAGTACATAGTCTTATTAGATACCTTAGTACCTATCTCTAACAATATTCATTTCCGTGCTTCATTGAAATTAATGAAATTAAATGTTGTGTTATCTAATAATCGTACTATCGTAATAGGAGGAGTATAGATAATTTTGCTAAGACGTACTTTATTAACATGGTTAATGATTTCTTCCCGTGTCATAAGTACGGTTTCTAATTCTGATAAATTGTTTGGTCGTATTCGAGATAGTTGGTAAATACCCAAGAATAATGTATCGTTGTCTAAACAATTAATAATAGTATTAGTAGATGCATTTAATCCGGTCATAGCATTGTTTGTAATACCATTAAGAGAGTCAAATATGTATACTATTTGATCTGATATACTGACATAAATAGGTACACTTGTCATTTGGGAATTGTGTGCTGAAATACGCATTCCTCCAGGAATACCATTTACTACTTTAAGAGTATTAAGTCCAGGGTTTAATGACAAAATGTAGTATTGTTCTAATCCGTGAAGTAATCGTTCTTCCTGTAAATGAAGAGGTATACGGTAATATTGTAAAGTCAAATTAGCTATCTTAGTATCGCGAATATTTTGCAATACTAATCGTAAATTAGTCTGTGTACTATTTTTTAAATAATGTAACAGTCGTAAACCAAAATGGGTTGAACTACCTACATAGATTAGGCCAGATACGTTATTTACTAACATATAGATACCTCATAGTTTAATAGTATCTTTAGGGAATAATGTCTTGATTGAAGCCAAGTCTTTTAATGAGTAAGTCTCCACCTTTATCTCCTTAAGCTCTTTAAGTTCAGATTCTGTAATTGAACTATTTTCATTTGCCAATACTTGATTTATATCAGAATGTGTAATAGGAGTACCTCGTTTTGTTATACGTTCAGCAAGAATATGTGGGTTATTAGTTATACTACCTTTGTCTTTTTCTGTACGTTCCTTTCAATAATTAAAATTGGAAGTGGATGGAGCTGTTGTACTGAACCGCGTTACTCCGGAATAGACTAGTAATATTGCCACGTAGTTCGTAAGGATTGTTAATACTACGCCGTGCGCTGTAGCACTTTGAAAAGCCCAGGCGTCAAACAACTGGGGATCAAATGAGCCATATAGGCAATTTAGTAAGTTAGTCATTCTTATGTGTAATATTATTAAAATTAGCTTGTTTTATTCTTATAACGTAAGTATACTAACTAAATTAATTAGCATATAAGAGATTAGTATGTTAACGTATTAATGGTATAAGGATCATAGCTCAACGGTAGAGCGATCAGCCGATAATTGATTTATGGAGGTTCGATTCCCCCTGGTCCTATTCTAACTATTAACGAACACAATAATAATTTGACTTGCATGCCTAATTATTACAATATCTTTTATAATATAAACATGTATTCATTCCCTTATAGAGGTTCGATTCCCCTTGGTCCTACATATTAATTACTAATTTCAAATTATGCATAATCACTTTAGTTGATCTAAAAATATAAGAAACTAACAATATTCAATCTACATAGGTATCATTCTACATTTGTAAATTTAAACTTGTATTACTCTTATAATATTATACCATATAGATATGTAAAGATACGGAAGCCAGGAATCGAACCTGGACGTTCTTCAACCCAAATGAAGCGCCCGGCCATTAGGCTTCTTCCGTGCTAATAACGATACTTATATATATCCTATATTTTGAAGGTATAGGGGGAGCAATGTGGTATCATCAAGTCTAGCGACTCATTAGTATCACTCAGCTAACACGCCTTGCAGCGTTTACACATGTGACCTATCAAGGACGTAGTCTGCATCCTGTCGCATTATAGCTTCTAAGGAACAGCTTCGATCTTATATGCTTTCAGATCTTATCCTTAACACACGTAGCTACTCTGCGGTACCATTGTCAGTCATAGACTGCAAACAATAGCAGATACACCAGAGGTGTGCACCCAATGGTCCTTTCGTACTAACTGGATGTTCTTTGTATTCTATATTTCCCACCAGAAGATAGGGACCATACTGACTCACGTCGTATTGAACCCAACTCACGTACCACTTTAATCGACGAACAGTCGAACCCTTCCCAGCTTGTACACCAGGAGGATGTGATGAGTCGACATCGAGGTGGCAAACAGCGCTTACGATATGAACTCTCGCGCGCTATTACCCTGTTATCCCTAGCGTAGCTTATCCGTTGAACGATAGCCGTACCATAACGTACTATCGGTTCACTATGCCCTACTTACGTATCTGATTGACCTGTCAGTCTTTCAGTCTAGCACACTTACGCCATTATGCTGTTATAGATCATTCATGATCACTTAGTCCCCGTCTAAGCTATGTGTACCTATTGGACCCCTCCGATGATATTTTGGAGGGTACCGTCCCAGTAAAACTACCCATCTGACACTTTCCCTCGAGGGAGGTAAGTGCGTCTACGAGTTATTGAGGTCTCTCACTTGTGTCATACCGACTACCTCATACCTGTGACAACTGGTAGACAAACACAATGTCAGACTATAGTAAAGCTGCATAGGGTCTTCCCGTCTAACTGGTGGTAAACCGCATCTGCACGGTTAATTCAATTTCACCGGACTCCAATTTAAGACAGCGAGGGCATCATTGTTCCATTCATGCAGGACCGTAATTAGCGGCCAAGGAATTTCGTTCTATCCAAATCTTAATGCCATATTTTTGTATAAGCCTATTCGATGAGGATTGGACTATATCATATACCTGTTAAGATATTTCTACATGTAGTCTCTGAGGTATAAAATACCTACATATTCTATCTAGTTATCAAGTAACTCCTTTTACACTGTATCCTGTGATAGGCAGTAAATAAGATAGTTCATGTATACAGTAGAATTTCTATCACTATGATAGGGCAACATAATATTACCTTAGGATCCTTATAGTTAAGACCGTCATTTATCAGTTCTTCAAGCTCCGATTATATGCTATTAACACACAACCAGTCACTTTATCATCTGACATAGGACAGGAATCACAACCTATACGACCACGATTAGTGTTAGCAGGCTGCTGTGTTTTAGGTAAACAGTTGCACCCTCCAATTCTGTGTCACCCCTATATCTTTGATATAAAGGCATCTCTTCTTGTCGAACGTACGAGATCAGTTTGCCGAGTTCCTTAAATTGGATTAGTCCGTCACCTTAGTATACTCTACCCGAGGACCTGTGTCGGTTTAAGGTACGATAGCTATGATTGCATTATTTTCTTGGATTTCGTTAGAAACCGTTCTGCAATATAATCATCGAGGTGTCGCGTTGGCTAACCCCTTAGATATCGCTGTAACCTGAGGCAGTCTAACTTGCCCTCAGAAACCTTCCTCTTACGGTGTGAATGATTTAACATTCATTTATGTTACTCATGCCAGCATCCTCACTCCAGTTGTCTCCAAACAATAAAATACTGCTCTTCATCAACACTGGACGCTCTGCTACCTCTTAGAACCGTACTATTGTAAAGTTCTAGACAATGGTATTAGCGGATACATTAGTCCCGGTACATCTTCGGCGCATTCTACCTAGACCACTGAGCTGTTACGCTTTCTTTAAATGATGGACGCTTCCAATCCCACATCATGGCTGTATTAGGTAGTACACTTCCTTAATTACACTTATGTATCTCTTTGGGGCTTTAACACATTGTTTGGGCTGTTTCCCTCTCGTCGCGAGACCTTATCACCTTACGACTCACTGCCAGCTAAACATATGATCATTCCGAGGTTAACTGACCTAGATAGGACTTTCACATCCCCCTAGTCGACTTGATAAATCAAGCATGTCAATCAGTGCTGTACCTACCATATGCTACTACGCTGACGCTGCACTGCAATGCATTTCGCAGAGAACCAGCTATAACGCCGTTAGATTAGCATTTCACTCCTAACCACAAGTCATCAAAACACTATGCAACGTATATTTGTTCGGGCCTATATCCCTGCTCATGGCTAGATCACGGCGTTTCGGGTCTAATACTACAGACTTAACCCATCTCGCAAGATAGTCGCTTTCGCTAGGACTATTCATCTCGCCTGTAACATTAAGTTGCTGACCCATTATGCAAAAGGTACGACATTATCAGTTAAGACTCTGTCTGCTTGTAGGATTGCTAATTCAGGCTCTATTTCACCAGTCATCGACTTGCTTTTAATCTTTCCCTCACGGTACTCTTCACTATCGCTGAATGTATTATACTTAGCCTTGGAGGATGGTACCCCCGTATTCGGGCAGGTTTAATGCCGCCCTACTCACTAATTAAACTACATAATAATTTAATTGCTAGTCGTAATAGTTAGTCTGTCCACAGGACTATCACCTTCTATGGTATGTCAATTGACACATTATCCTTTCCAGAATATTAAACAGTACATGGCTATTACTAGGCTATCCTGCGTTCGCTCGCCGCTACTTACAGGGTCTCGGTTGATTTCCTTTCCTAAACTTACTACGATGTTTCGGTTCAGCTCGTAGTATAAATATGGTTTCCCTTAAGATCGCACTAGTTTCAAAGTACTAATGCTTTTAGTGTTTCCACTTCTTTTCTAATACACTCGCTAGACATCCTTAACAATCCCTTTAGTCACTTGATGATATATTCCACATTGCTATCGATTCTTATCTTCTAGTTTCTATCTTATCTAGTATTACTCTTATATTTGAGATAATATATACTAGGTCGGTATAAATTAAGTTAACATAAAATAGACATAATTTATAGTGCTATTAACATTACTAATTCTAACTTCAACTCATTATCAATAAGGAGGTTTTCTATAATATTTATTAATAATATTCCTACTTCAGCTCAGGCTAGGGCTTCCAATCTGACTCCAGTTCCTATTCTAGCTAGTTATAATATATTCATCCTGGTTCCCACCTTGATTTCGATCAATTACCTCTAATTTATATTATTTATTTTTATCTTGTATTACTCTTATAATTTTTATCCTTAAACTAGAAAGGGGATTAAATATGAATAATACATAATGAAGTTACTATGAACCCCACCAGTAGATTGAAACGTATAGGAATAACCAAACTACGTCAACGAAGTCAAAGTCTACCTAGATGTAGTAGACCTTGGACTATATCTTCAGCCCTAATAGGATA
>Ga0233341_1000040_pt1 | contig 15758 bp, 18 predicted proteins | sample GEONDECOMP247_FD_180672 | JGI IMG/M metagenome (GOLD analysis project Ga0233341, IMG submission 180672) | Leaf litter microbial communities from Shasta-Trinity National Forest, California, United States - GEON-DECOMP-247 | ecosystem: Environmental > Terrestrial > Plant litter > Unclassified...
TATAGAATTTGTTTTCATTCCTTTTTTGGATGGCCTTGTTTGACAAAGTAAAAAATATTTAGACTACAGAGATTGAAAAGTACTATTGGAGATTTTTAAACGAGGTTTACATTATACTTTTGAAGGAGAAGCTTTAATAAACCGTGTTAGAAATCAAATGAATAATCAACGACTATCTTCTTCTAAGATACCTTGTGAGGATAGAAGTGTTCTTTTGGCTGATATTACGGAAATACTAAAACAACCTTCTAATTATGAATACAGAGAAGATAAGATCTTTGTTAAGTCAACTCAAAAGTTTATATCTAATAATAAAGCTATCTCTGTACTTTTAATGGATTCATCGTCTGATAAAGAAATACAATCTTTTTCTAGTTATTCAAGTTGTGGGAAATTTTTAGGATTGCACCACTACACTGTAAGTCTAAAAGCAAATAGTGGTGCTCAATTTACATTTCAAGGTACAGGAGTTTATCTTAAAAAAATTTAGATGAGAATTAAAAAGAATAATAATAAAAAAGTAATTAGGGGCGTTATTTTATGATAGTTAATACATAGTTTTACTTATACACTACTAATAAAAGTCGTCCGTACAGTTTTGCATCAACATCTCATTTTATATTAACATTTTCACTTAGCTTTACTGTAGTATTAGGTGCAACTGTTTTAGGGTTTAAAGAACACGGATTAAAATTCTTTTCTTTATTTGTACCAGCAGGGTGTCCTTTAGGATTACTACCACTTTTAGTAATTATTGAATTCATAAAAATAAGTTGGGAAACTTAAATCGTGAAAAAGAGCCAAATTCCGGGGAAGCCCTAAAGCTCTAATAACCAAGGATGTTTAGGAAACTTTATGTCTGGCCTGATTAATGACTCAGGGTATGGTAAGATCATTAGAGATGATCGAATAGCAGAGAAATGGGTAATCGCGGATCTAAATCAAATAATTCATTATTTGTAAAAGAGCAACGAGTAGACGGTTCTTCAGTATTAAAAAAAATACTGTAAGGTGTACTCTAGTCGCCATGAAAGTGGTATTTGAGTAGAATTAAGTAACTCAAATTTAAAGTTTCTGTATAGTTTTTGACCTGATCTGGTCTGGTGGAGCTACAAAAATTTGTGTTTATAAACGGATTTGAAAAAGTTTCCTCGGTAATATATTTACTAGCAACAACCTAACACCAGATAAGTATAAATCTGTGGTAAAGAAGAGTCGGTCTAATGGTATGCTATTAAGCAGACCGGCTTCGATCTTAATAAGTACTTACGTTCTAAGCAGCAAAAGAACTCTGTCTACATCATCTGAAATATTGGCCGAGAGAGTCTATATTAACGCTGATCAGGACAAAGAACTGATCGTTAATGAAAATAAAGGACGAACGGGTATTTATCGTTGAGTACACAGAGAGTCCGGTAAAACTTATATAGGTTCTTCAAATAAGTTGAATCTTAGATTTAAACAATATTTTAATTATAATCATATATCATACCCTAAACGGAATATGCCCATATGTAAGGCACTATTAAAATATGGTTATGCGGAGTTTAGTTTAGAAATTTTAGAATATTGCTCTACCGATGTATTACTTAAAAAAGAGCAATACTACTTTGATAAATGTAAACCCGAATATAATATATTAAAAATTGCTGGATCTCCCTTAGGTTACAAACATAGTGAAGCAGCTAAAAAGTTAATAGGTTTAGCTTCTAAAAATAGAATAGTATCCGAATCAAGCCGTGATATTAGAAGAAAATCGTTAATAGGTATAACTTTTGACGATAAACGTTTAGATAAAATGCGTCTAAGTAATACCTTTAGAAAGTCTGTCCTGTTAACTAACACGGAAACAGGTAAGACCCAAGAATTTTCTTCTATGACAGACGCTGGTATATATCTAGATATATCTCGGGTTTCCGTAAGGAAATATCTATTAAATAATATGCCTTACAAGGGTTATACTATTTCTAAAGCCCCTTCAAATGATATCGTGTCACTGAGCTATCGTCTACTTCTAGTTTTATCCAGCAACAGCCTGTCCGATTAACTAATAAGTTAACAGGTATTTCCAAAGAATTCTCTTCTATGGTAAATGCTGCCAAATATTTGGATATATCTAGGGCGCGGCTAGGATACTTTTTAAACAATATGTCTAAAACCGATAATGTTGAATTAAAAGGGTATACTGTTTTCAAGATTACGGATACTCAGGTTAAAGTTAATAGGAAATATCTTAAAGTAGAGGTCACCGATATATATACAAATGAAGTAAAAACATACCCTTCGCTTACTTTAGCTGCCGAAGCTTTGGGTGTACCTAGGGCTAGTTTATCCGGATATTTTTGCAAGAAACGTACTAATCCTTATAAAAATAAATATAATCTAAAATTAGTATAAACACTGATTTTTTATATTTAAACTACTTTATACTAAATACATTAAAATTTGTTGATGTATTTAACAGGTCAAAAAACACAGCCGATCATATCTTGCTCGTAATGTTTCTCTAGGGTTAAGATTAGCAGCAAACATAAAAAAAAGATGAGATTAGGTACTCATTCTTATTGTGTTAAAGAACCAAACTCCGGGGAAGCCCTAAAGCTCTAATAACTAAAGATAAGACGGAAACTTCTTAACTGGCCTCATTAATGATTGAGGGTATAGTAATATCATTAGAGATTCTAGTAATAGGAATGGGTGATCGCGGATCTAAATCAGTAATATTTGAAATTATTGTAAAAGAGCAACGAGTAGACGGTTCTTCCATTATATTAAACTAATGGTAAGGTGTACTCTAGTCGCCGGGAAAGCCGGTTCTTGGGAGAAACTAAGTAACCTAAGATTAAAGATATAACAATAGCCTATCCCTATTTTATAACCTAACACTTTAAAGAAAGGATAAAGTATATAAACACCTTTAAATAAGGGGACAAAGTTTATATATACCTTTAAAGAAAGGATAAAGTTGTTAACGACTTATATTATCTTTTGTTAAAAATTCTACTAAGAGATCTGTCCCATCTTATTGTTTTCACTTACATAACGTGAGATCGCGTAGCCTATATTATTCATCTAAAAATTATGCCTTCTCTACGAAGTGTTTAAGACCTATTGCCGTAAGGGCGTTTTCAACTTCAAAAAGTGATGGTTCCTCTTCTACAGACTCTTCTGGTTTAGCTGTTTTCTCTGATGCCGACAAAGACAAACTAAATATCCTTAATTATATTAAAGGTAAATCTGGGATTTACATGTGAACTAATAAATTGAATGGTAAGAAGTACGTAGGGAGTTCCGTGGCTTTAACCCGTAGGCTTTTGGAATATTACAATGTAAATAGAATACTAAACGAAAAAAGTATGCCTATTAACGTTGCATTATTAAAGTACGGTTATACTAACTTTAGTCTTACTATCTTAGAAATTTGTGACAAAGATAGTCTTATGTCTAGAGAAAAACACTTTTTTGAAGTATACTCTCCTGAGTATAATATATTAAAAACACCTGGAAGCCCTTATCGAGGATCTGGATGAACACATTCTGAAGCTACATTAGAAAATATGCGTATCGCTGCATCTAAGACATTCAAATCTCCGGAATTTTTAACTAAATTATCTAAAGGTCAATCTAGTGGTATCGAAGTTGAGGTAACTTATTTGGAAAAAAATACTACTACTACTTACCATGCCATTAGAGCTGCAGCCCGAGCTTTAGATATTGACAAAAGATATATTGAACATTACATTTACTTGAAACAAGATAAACCTGTTTTAGGTAAATATACTTTTAAATTAAATTTAAACTCAGATGACAAAAGTACAAATTTAATCAACGAAAAGGTTCAAAAAACTTCTATGAAAGTGGAGGTTACTAACGTCGACACTAAACAGGTTACAATTTACTCTTCTATTACCGCTGCTGCTTTTTGTGAAGCAAAATTGTCATTTGGGGATAAATTTGTTATCCGTTTAGTTCAAAAGTTGTTCAATATTATATCGTTAATTAAGACTATTCCTATAAGGAGTAGTCTTCCTTTCTTTAAAGATTCTTTATATTTTTCCCTTTCTTTTTTCAGCTTTGGAGCTGGTGTTAAGTTTAACCTAAACTCACCTTATACTGACCCAAAAAGATTTCATGGAATCCACAGTAAAAGGCGGATTGGGTTTACATTTATTAGCTTAAACAATATTTACTTAATGCCTAAAGGTTGTATAAGGACTATGTCTACATCTTCTGGTCAAGAACCAGTTAAAACTTATCTTTACCCAGATAAGGAAAGCAATACAATCATTGTAGATAATAAAGGACAACCCGGTGTTTATCGTTGAGTGCATACAGAATCAGGAAAAAGTTATATCGGATCATCCGCTATTTCATGTGACTAATAAATTGAATGGTAAGAAGTATGTAAGGAGTTCCAACCTATCTATAAATATACAGTAGCGTATTAAATTATTATTTAATATTTCCATTTTTTTGTGTTCCAATTTTTTTTTGTTTTTTCATATAATATAATCGAATAAAATTGTATAACTTTCCTGAAGCTTGCCTTTTAATCGTGGCAGCACCAGGGGTGTTGTATTCAAGATTTTTTTACCTTGTTTCAGGTTCCACCCGTGGAGGGTCGGAGACCGTAGGTGTGTTTTTTAGTATTAAATTATTTTCCATACCCTTCCTCCACTTGTTTATACCCTACCGCACTTGCCTTGCGAGGGTGGTAATTTATCGCCTTTGCGCGTGGAAAGGGTATGGATTCCAGTTCTAGAATGCTTAGTCCTCTGTTTGGTCTGGGGAAAACTAAAGGTGTTAAACATCAACCTTAATTATTAAAGGGTTAGAGATCACTGTAAATCTCCAATCTAAATAACATCATCAGCCCTTCTGAGAACACTAGCCGGAAACTAAGACGAGTATGCGCTACTCTCATGAGCGTTAGTCTGGTCCTCAAGGAGTGCAGTCGTAATATAACATCAGGTGAGAAATGTCTGACATAACTCAGATGGATTGGGACAGAAATCAGTGTAGCTAAGTATTTATAACACGATGTCAATGTTATATAGCCTATGACGCAGGCGGTCATGGGTGAATCTTACAGGTCTCAGGTAACACTATAAGCTAGTAGACAAAAGGAGCGAGCTATTCCTGTAAAACCATGCAGAGGGTTTATACGAAGCATTATATAAAAAACAAATGAAAAACACAAATTTATTACTTTATCTTGGAAAGGCGCTACTTGTCTTTTTATTATTGGTTGTCATATTAGGTATGTTGGTTATGAACATCCATACTACTGTCCATCTTGGTTTACCACACGGCTTCGCCGTGGATTCTATTCGCCAAAGTGACTGTATGAATTTAATTAGTCCCTTATTTTGTCTGCCGTTAGCGTATATTTCGAACGCTAGACCTTATTCTACTATAAATCCAGCGGAGTTGGATATAAATGATCAACCAGTGGAAAGCAGCAGCCTTATTCCTGTTGTAACATATCCTGACGCTTTTTTGAACAAATCAGTCATACTACAAAATTATAATAATAAAGCAGGTATTTATCGTTGAGTTAACAAGGTAAATGGTAATACCTATATTGGTAGTAGTGTAAATCTAACAACAAGATTTAGAAAGTACTATAGCTTTAGGAATATTTCCTCCGAATTAGTCAAAGGTAAAAGCATGATTTATAGCGCAATTTTAAAGTATGGTTACTTAAACTTCCAATTAGAAATACTAGAATACTGTACAGCAGAAAACGTCATAAGTAGAGAACAATATTATATTGATTTATTAAAACCTGAATATAATATACTCACTACCGCAGGTTCAAGACTTGGAACTAAGCATTCAGAGGAAAGCCGGCTAAAAATGAGTCAAGCTGCTCAAGGGCGTAAACTTACTGAACAAACTAAAAAATTACTTAGTTTGGCAAATAAAGGTTTGAATAACCCAAATTTTGGAAAAACACACAGTAAAGAAGTAAGAGCCTTAATTACTTTAGCCAAAATAGGTAAATCCTTTCTTTCAGAATCAATGAAAGCTAGAATGAGTGCAGATAGCGGGACAGCCCTCAAGGTTGTAGACTTAAAAACAAATGAAACTTCTGTATATACTTCTATAAAAAAAGCGGCAGAAGCAATGGGTGTTACACAACCTGCCATATCTAAAAGGCTTAGCAAACATCAAGGTTCATTTATAGTGAAAAAACGATACCAAGTAGAAAAGGTAAACGAGACAAAATAGAAAAGACTAACGAGCCTCAGATCAGATTCAGACGGTACTTTAATAATAGCTATTTATCAGATAGTAAGCGGGGAAAATCTCTCATTTGTAAGGCACTTTTAAAATATGGTTATGCCGGATTTAGATTGGAAATATTAGAATATTGCTCAAAGGTGGAAGTACTGGCCAGAGAGCAATTTTACTTGGATAAATTTAAGCCAGAATATAATATACTAAAAATAGCAGGGTCAAACCTAGGATACAAACATAGCGTAGCTTCTCTTAAACTCATGAGTATAGCATCGAAAAGTAGAAATCTATCGGTGGAGTTCCTTAAATCTAAGAGAGAAGTCATGTTAGGACGAAAATTATCTAAAACTCAATTAGAGAATATGGCTAATAGTAATCCTTTTAGACAGCCAGTCGTTCTTTCTAATAGTCAAACAGGTGATAGCCAACAATTCACTTCTATGGCGCAAGCTGCTCAATTCCTAGGGGTACACATGACTACGGTTAAGAGATATTTAATTAGTTCTAAACTTTACAATGGCTATACAATTACTAAAGTAAAATCTGGTTTATATTTACCTTCCACATCTGGGCTTACTAATGAAAGACAAGCTGTCTTATTAACTGATAAGGCTTCAGGTGTTACCAAACAATTCTCTACAATGAAAGCCGCTTGCCAATACTTGGAGATATCTAGTAAACGTCTTTCAAACTATCTTAAAAATAATGAGTCTTCGTCTACAAATGAACAAATTAGCACTATTAAAGGATTTATTATCACCAAGGTGGACTCTTTTGTTAAACGTTATTCAAAGACTATAGAAGTTACCAATATTCATACTAATGAAATTACTAGATATTCTTCGGTTAGTTCAGCAGCCGAAGCTCTAGGTATATCTGCAGCTAGTATTTCTACTTATTTTAATCGAAAACGTACTACTCCATTTAGAAATAAATATCTTTTTAAATTAATTTAAGTTATATTATAACAAAAAAGTGTGCAGTTGGTTGATATTATATTGTTGCTTTTCTTATATTGGCGCTAACAGCGGATAAGTCGTCAACCCAGTATATCTTTATACTTAAAAGAAAATAGAACTAAACCTTTTAAAGGAAAATATTTGTTCAAACTAGTAAACTAGAATACTGTGGTATACGCCGGGTACTTTACCCGGAGACCTCCTAATTGCATTATATAGTAATAAAAGTTTACTTATGCTAATAAATAGCATAATTTGAGGATGAATTTGTTGAACGACTTTCTGGACATATGCTATTAAATATACTTAGTGGATTTACATACAATATTATGAATTCAGGATTTATTTTCTTCATACTAGGTTTATTACCACTAGCATTTATAATAGCCTTTTCAGGGCTAGAATTAGGGATTGCATTTATACAATCTCAAGTATTTGTGGTCTTGTCTTGTTCATACATAAAAGATGCTTTAGAATTACACTAGAAATGTTTATACTTATTTTAACATTTATATTTTTTAACCTTTTAGTGAAAACTACTATTTATTTTATTATCTTTACTGGTCTAGTATTTAAATTAAGATATGTTGGTAGTTTAACAATTTTACGCTCTTCTTTGAACAATTTAGCCTCCACAATATTAAGAGGTTTTGTTAAATCTAATGCACAATATATACTTATTATGTCTAAAACACGTAATGGATCCTTTGGATTAAAAACTTGAGTAAGTAGTCATTGGTTTATGCCAATAGTTATTCACTGTGATCCACCTACATTTTTAGGACCTTACCCCCAAGATAGTGCTATATCCTATCCTACTGTATTAGCGGTATTATTTAACATTGTATTGATTACAATGTTAATTAACTATTTCTATTATATCAAGGTAACTATATCTAATATTTTAGCTTATATATACACTAAACTAGGGGATTTAGTAGAATTTTCACTTAAACTACCTTTAAATATATTAATTTTTGTATTCATTAATTTTTTATTATTGTTAATTAACACAATTGTTATGGCTACCTATGCATGTATATCAAGTTTAGACTTTTCTCAATTTTTTGTTGATTTAAATAATATCTGTTTAGGTCTAGATCATCATTTAGCGGGGGAAGATACTGGTGTCTATTTGAGTATTAATGAAGGTACAGGAGTTGTATCTAATTTAGGTACAGATACAGGCACTGGTACTAACACTAATTTCACAGACTACTTAGAAAGAAAGGCTCATTATTATCTAAGAATAGAAAACGGTGTAAATGCAGATGGTAGGGTTTATTGGCAGAAAATTCATCTTTCCGAACTTAAATTTAATTTCGATTCTAAACAGCAATTATTTTATGAGGATACCCCAGGAAATGGAAGAGTCTGTAGTCAATTAAGTGAATTATATCATACTAAACGTTATTTATTTAACCAGGTATTACCGGATAAAACAGATGTTTGGGGAATTATAGATCATTTAAGGGAAAATAGAAAGATTTAGTGGTCTGTTCAGAGATTAGTGGATTTACATACAATATTATGAATTCAGGATTTATTTTCTTCATACTAGGTTTATTACCACTAGCATTTATAATAGCCTTTTCAGGGCTAGAATTAGGATTGCATTTATACAATCTCAAGTGTTTGTGGTCTTGTCTTGTTCATACATAAAAGATGCTTTAGAATTACACTAGAAATGTTTATACTTATTTTAACATTTATATTTTTTAACACTTTAGTAATTATAGTTACATTATGTTTATTTTGTACTTGTGTATGTAATCGCATTATGACTTATTCACATTATAAAAAAGATAAGGTAAACAGTTCTGTTTATTTAATAATTCTTTCTCACTTTAATAACTGCAAGGGCCTTAGCCAGAAAAAAAAAGGAACTATATGAGCAAAATTTTAATCTTGCTTCTGAAAGCGATAAAGAGTGTGAATTGGGGGAAAACCCTTATTTACCTCAACATGAGAGAGACAAACATAAACAGACGAGTGAGGAGTTAAAGGCTAGAGCTTTAGAAGTTAGAGAGGAGTATAATAGGGTAACTAAACTAACCGAATATTTGGCTAGAAAGCTTAATAAAAATATTGACTCTTACTCTTATGATGAATCGGACTCTTAATTTGACTGTTAATCTTACTTTTAATCTAGGGCCTTAGCCACAAAAAAAAGGGATATGTTGCATACGGCTATGCATTTTGATTGCAGATCATTAATATAAGGTTCAACTCCTTCATATTCCTGTCTCATTACATTTCGGCCCTGGCCCTGTCCCTGGCCCTGGCCCTTAATAACTATAACTATTATTAGTTTAAGGGTAAAACTAACTATAACTATTATTAGTTTAAGGGTAAAACTAACTATAACTATTATTAGTTTAAGAGTAAAACTAACTATAACTATTATTAGTTTAAGGGTAAAACTAACATAATTAAATACCTTTATAAACGTTAACCTCATAACAGTATTATTACTGCTCATGCTATAATTTCAGCCGCAAGGGCTTTAGGTATAGATAAAAGACATATTTCTCGTGCTATTCATTTAAATTCAGATAAACCTATTTTAGGAAGATTTATAGTAGAAGCAGCAGAAGGTTTAAAAGATTTAAATAACAATCCACAAAAAAGTTGTAAACCTTTATCTTTAACAGAAATAAGTAATGGGGTTATCACTACACACCCTAATATAGCTTCTGCTGCTAAAACTTTAGGTGTATTTCCTCAAAGTATAGTTACATATTTAAGAAGAAATACAGGAAAACCCTATAAAGGTAAATACTAAATTAAATTTATTTAGCACCCCTTAAAAAAATGCCCTGTCCGATCAGGGCCTTAGCCAGAACAAAAAATAAATTAGCTCAGTTGGTAGAGCATCCGTTTTACACACGGCAGGTTAAGTGTTCAAATCACTTATTTCTTATAATCTATATTTAAACCCATTTTTTTTCAAAAATTGTAAAGGTATAACTGGCCTAGCTAATCTCTAGCTCTACGGAGTCCTATATTAAAATTTGGTTTTATAAATAAATAGTAATGCATTAAATTATTATATTCTATTAAGTATTTCCATTTTTTGTGTTATTTTTTCATGTGGTATAGTCGAATAAAATTGCAGAATTTACACGTGTTGTGTTTTTGGGTGTTGTAGTAAGATTTGTTTATGTTTTGGGGTTTTTTTATGTTAACTAAAAAGTCTCTTAATCTGATGACCTTTGAAAAGGTTGTTATTAAGAGGAAAAGTATTTATATAGTATCGCCTTATTTAATATAGGACTTGTAATTTAAGGCTAATAATCAGGTGATTACTGCTTTGGCTGGGGAAAGACCACCTCCATTTTTTGCGCTAGGCGATAAAAAAAAATTGGTTTAGCAGGATTAGTAACGGCCCGTGAAGCCACTGCGACTCTTGAAGTAATTGTATTATGGTTACCTGTAAAGTTTCTTAATGTCTCTCTCTTGATAGATTTCCCATTATGGAATCCCACCAAAGAATCAGTGGTAAAGGATATGAAAGTATTCACGATGATTCAATGAAGAAAGTACGCCACAATGAACTTCTATTTAAGAACCAGAAACCTCTGGACTGAGCACTGTATAAAGTAATATAATCTTCTACCTTATTTAATAAAGGGTACACATAACATACAATCAGTAGTCTTATTAAAATTACCAGCCCCCCTTAACAAGATAACAATTGTTAGTAGTTGCGCGGACATTCAAAGATCTACCCTCGCCAAAGCGGACGGGTGGATCAATGTCAAGTGATGAAGCTGGGTGAGGTGAAATATTCTTGAATAAATCAAGAGGACTTCAACAGAAAGTATGTGTTGGTACGGTACTAGTTCGAAGGTTCCCCGAAAATACCCAGCAGAATCTTAAAAAAAAAATATGATAAAAACACATGTATTACTTTCTCTATTGCATATCCTTATATTATTGGTTGTTCCATTGTGTATGATCATGAAGGATATGAATATTACTGTTGCTTTGCCTTACGGTGTTACTGTAGAATTAATTTATATGGTGTTTATTATCCCTTTTATATTCATTTGTGATAGTAAGTTACAGAAATCATATGGTGTTAGTTTGTATTCAAATATGGGTGTAAATATAAATGATAATAAAATTAGTCGATTATCTGTAATGGAAGACGGGTCTGATTTCAAAGAAGGAGGAGGGGAACTAGCCCGGGGAGTTGACTTTAAAAAGAAAACTGTTTCTCCGCAAACGCGAGAAGATAAAACTTCTGGTATGATTGACTATAAACAAAATAAAACTAACCGTTTGGGTTGTAAAGAATATAAATCTAATATGTTTATCAAACAACAGAGATTTTATTCTACGAACGGAAAGGATAAGCTTACTGAAGTCTTTAGAGATTTAACTCCGTTTGTTTCTCCTGTTAAATTTGGAAATTTATTTGGAATACAATTGCATAAGGCATATAATCAGGGAGCTCTTAATAGGTTTAAGTATTATACTATTAGCCCTGTTTGTCCTAATAATATAGTAAATAATGAATTGATTTCATCGATTCCTACTCAACCTTATAATTTGGAGAAATTGCATGATTTAATGACATCAGTACCGTCATATCCCACTGAACTATATCCATTACTAAATAAACCTGACATAAGTATAGAACATATAACATCAATGAGGAGCTATGCGGAAAGTACTCTTAATCACCCTGGCTTAATCCCTAATTCTGAGGCTTCTTGTATAGGATTACACGCAGAAGGCTATTATAAAATATTATATAACTTAACTCATAGATTTAATTTTTAACCGTTATGTGGATGATAATAAAGATTTAGTAATAGTACATTGTTTACATAACCAACCAGATGGTTGTATTGCTAAGGGACTTATTCAATCAAATACTATTGAATATATATACGATCCTCGTAATGATGTTATTTATCGTTTACTAAATAATTATGCCGAACAAACATGTCCTGTATTTATTTTTGATGAATATATGCCATCTGAGGGGATTAATTATTTAGTTGACTCTAGCAATTATCTAAATATAGCAGTAAGAGAATTGCCTAGTAATTTAAGTTATTTACCTGGTCTTATTGGTGGGCTTGGTGGAACTATACTTGCCTTATTTGTTTCTACACTTATAGCTCTTTATATTAATTCAAAGACCTCTAATAAAAATGTATTTATATTTCGGTTAATTTGTTTAATGTGTGCCTTTCCATTAATGATGGCTAATGTTATTAATATATTATTTAAATTAATGGGTATAGGTATAATAGATAGAATCATTTTAAACCGAATTAAATCCACTTTCTCCAAACTTCAGGATAATAAGCAATATCTTGTAGCTAATTTAGAGTATATACTTGAAAAAGTTAAACAAGCATCATCAACTAACGACTACAATATTACAAGTAAACAAGCACATGATCTAATACACGATAAGGACTTTAAAGAGAGGTATACTAATATACTTTTAAACATTAGATTAGTTAAGATCTATTCATATAATATGAAAACACTTAGAATTTGTTTTTTAATACCTAGCATGCGTACACCAGAGGCTGTCTTAGATTTTAAAGACTACTTAGATACAGAGGGACCTATGCTATACAATCATCATGTAAAAACAGGGTTAACTAATTTTAGAGAACTGTACAACGATTTTAGTAGCTCATCCTTTACAACGTATAACTCTGATAGTACAAGTAATACACTTTTAGGTCCTAAGGGGTTTATAAGAGAGCATTGCTATATAAAATTCATGGAAAACTTCTAGGAGGAAAATTTGATAATATGACAAAATACGAGTGATAAAAAACAAAGTAATGTTAAGAAGGTAGCTGTAATTAAGTTTTTTGTAGGATTGCGTAATGTTTCTCTAGGGTTAAGATTAGCAGCAAACATAACAAAAAAAGATGATATTCTGTATGGTTATCCAGCTTTAATAGGAGGTTTTGGTAACTTCCTGCTTCCATTAGGATTAGGAGGTCCTGAACCACTTTTTTAAAGGTTATAATTATACTTTTTAACCATGTGTTTATTATAATATAAACTTGTGATACAAATGTAATATATATTAATTTATACATTATTTTTTTATAAATAATGGTAAATATAAATATACCAGGGAAGTCCGGTGATTTAAAATAGCTTTATTAGAAGTGAGGTACAAGCTTAGGTAATTAACAGAAATTAAAAATAATAAAAACTTTTAGTATTTTATTATAACTATTAAATAAAAAGCCTGAATAATCTTTTGTTTAGTTAAATATTGCATAACAGGACCCGGCTTACTTGTATCCAAGTAATTTTTAAATATAATATTCATGTTAAAAATAATTACATATACTTAAAACTAACGTAAATATACATTTATATATATAATGAAAATATACCATCTAGGTTTTTACAATTTAACTGTATTTTTGCATTTAATAAATTGTTATCATAATAAGTTTAAAGTTTATTAACATAGTTTAAACGCCTTATACTTAATAAAGTCGAATAACTATATGTAACAAAAAATTATGTGTTTAATAGAGAGTATCGGGTTAGTACACATTATATAAATTATGTTATATAGTGTTATTGTAATTATTACTTAGATACCTATTTTTTAATGGAAGAGCAGGTATTTATAAAATACCTATCTTATGTATTGAAGTTCAGGAATATATAAAATACCTATGTTACAGATTGAAGTGCAGGAATTTATTAAATACTTATTTTTTTTTCGTAGAGTGCAGGACTTATAAAATTCCTTTTTTTTTATAGTTAAGTGCAGTACTTTATCAAATACCACTTTTGCGTTTTGAAGTGCAGGATTTTAGAAAATAATATTAAATATGCCTATTGTACTGGGGCATTTATAATTAGAATTTAAGGGCCAGGGCCAGGGCCAGGGCCGGCCATAATTTTTTTGTAGTTATTTATCTATGATAAATAATAAAAAAATAAGGCCGGGATAACATTTTACTCATAGGTTTCTTAAGAAAATTTAAGGTACTTCTATTCAATAAATGCATTTGTTTAGGGTAAAAAAAAGTATAGTTTACCAATGCATATTATGTACCTAGAACTTGAGGACTTTACTTCCACTATAGTGCTAGTACACATTGCAAAGCTTTTGTTGAATTACATGATAATATTATGTATTATATAGTTGCAATATTACTTAGTGTGGCTTGAATATTACAGTACTTTAGACGTCAAATCACTTTTTTCATAATAGTTTATAAGTTTTTATAAACTAGTTCCTTATTACAACTTTCCCTAACAGAATCTAATAATTAAATAATATATTTAATGTTAAATATATTCAAAATAAAACAGACAAATTTTAATGATAAATCATTAAATAATAATAATACTAATAGTATTAATATAAAAGAAAATTTTCAAATACTAAATAAAGTTGATAAAAATGAATACAAAAACCTTATATTTTATCCCTCTTCAACAAAGGAATGGTTTAACAGTGTATATAGTTATAACAAATCATATATTAAATCATTAATTGCTATTGATGTTACAGTAAATAGTATATTTGCAAGTTATTTTAATATGTTAGAAAATAAAATCAAAGTATTATTTAAACGTAGACGGCATAACAAGAGTCGTTATTCAGCTAATAAATTATATGTAAGTAGAGCTGAAACCAAACACACTAACACCAAACTTGTTATTTTATTGTATGTATATAATAAACAAAAAGCATCAGTTCAACGATATGTAAGAAAGCATATTAATTTTACATTTGTTAAGAAATATTTAGTTGAAGATGAAATAGTTGAAAAACTAACACAGAAGAATAGACTTACACATTTATTAAAAAACCAATTTTTTATTTTTCAAAAGTTTAATATGGCTTTTGTTAAAAAAACTGATAATTTATTTAAAGGTATAATATCCAATGCTAAGTTTCAGCTTGATTTATATAAAATACCTGTATTTTACATAATATTGTTAAAAAGACTTTCTAGGGTACAATTACTAATTTTTAATGCTGTAGATATGATTAACTTTAATATGTCTAAATTTAATACTTTAATGCTAAGTTGAAAAAATTTAGGTTTAAACAGTTTAATAGAAAAAATATATGATAAAAAAGTAGAAATTAAGTTAGTTGATTTAAAATCTATACACTTAAACAGTGATGTTTTTTCATCTGCTGTAGTATTAAAATTAAGAGATAGACAAAATAAAGTAGTAAGAGTATTAAGAAAAGCCGTATTACAAATGGTAAAAATACCTGATTTACATACACTTAGAACATTTGATGATCGGATGGAAAATATGAATGAGCAGAATGTTTTAAATGTCATAAAACAACAAGTAGTAAGTGGTGTAAGATTTGAAGCAGCAGGTAGGTTAACAAGGCGTTTAACTGCGATGAGGGCTATATTTAAATTAAGATATGTTGGTAGTTTAAAAAATTTACGCTCTTCTTTGAACAATTTAGCCTCCACAATATTAAGAGGTTTTGTTAAATCTAATGCACAATATATACTTATTATGTCTAAAACACGTAATGGATCCTTTGGATTAAAAACTTGAGTAAGT
>Ga0233341_1000041_pt1 | contig 15700 bp, 10 predicted proteins | sample GEONDECOMP247_FD_180672 | JGI IMG/M metagenome (GOLD analysis project Ga0233341, IMG submission 180672) | Leaf litter microbial communities from Shasta-Trinity National Forest, California, United States - GEON-DECOMP-247 | ecosystem: Environmental > Terrestrial > Plant litter > Unclassified...
CACAGCCCACGCCTCGGCGAGCTCGTCCAGAACTCATCGCCCCTTGTTCGACCCCTCGGCCCAGTCCGAGCCCTCATCTTCCCGGCGCAAGGACAAGGATCGTGACGACGGACGGCGGTCTCGGAGCCGGCGTGAACCAGTCGAGGCGGCCGACCTAGGCGCGCGCCGGGTTGGGAAGGAGAGCAAGGATAGCTTCGAGTCGCAGGAGAGCCTCGACTCGGGCAGGCCAGCGTCGAGAAGCAGCAAAGATGGCAGGAGAAGGAGGAGGGAAGGCGAAAGCGGGAGGGAAACGAGGAGGAGGAACGAGGGCGAGGCTGCTGCCCAGTACGAGGGATTGCATGGAGGATCAAGCTCAACGATAGCCAACAACAACTCACGACAACTCTTCGATCCGAGAAGGGATGACCCAGTACGCTTCACCTCTCGGGCCAACCCAGCCAAAGGTTCAGGCCCAGCTTCGCTTCACTCGTTCGCTTCCTCGGCCGCTTCAATCTACTCGACTGCCTCCGGCCAAGACGCGCACGCGCACGACGAGACTGCCTCGGCCAACAGCGGCAACCGCCGCAAGGACGGCGAAGAGGACCCAAACTCGTTCGTGAGTAAGCTGCGCAAGGCTTACAGGGAAATCACCGAAATTGAGCAACGCCTCCAGGACGAGCACAAGGCCACCCTCGCAGCCCAGCACCGCGACGAGGACCAGGGACCGGCACTCCGGATCCAGGGCGGATCGAAGCGGTTTGACGACGGTTACTGGGTCAGGCTCGCGCTCGCGCACAAGCAACTCGCAGATGCGCACTACTCTTTCCTCCAGCTCGCGCTCGACTCCAAACTGCCGCCGTCGACTCACTCGCTCCCGCTCAAGTACAACATCCCCACTCGGCTCTGGCAAACTGGGTTCCACCAGCTCCTCGAGCGCATGCGCCACGCCGTGACAGCCTCGCCACTGTCTGCCCCGTCCGACTCGGCGGCGAGCGTGCTCGAGCACTTGATCGAGTTCATCCAGTATGCATACGGCTTCTACTCGCAGCTGTTTGAGGACCCCTCGGTCGGTGTGTTCCGACCGGCGTGGATCGAGCAGCTCGGCGACCTCGCCCGGTACAGGATGGCCGTCGCCGGGCTCGCTTCCCGGGTGGCCCAGCAGCAGCAGGCTGCGACCACTGCGGCCGGCGGGAACCTCGACCTGGCCAACCACTCTGGCATATCTCGGGGACCACGCCCCTTGGACGCTGCGAGCATCGGGGAGGCTGCGATGGGCGACTGGGAGTTGGAGGAGCAGGAAACCTGGCGCGACACGGCCAGGGATTGGTACGGCCAGGGAGTGGCAGAGACTCCAGGAACGGGAAGGCTCCAGCATCACCTCGCCCTGCTGAGCAAAGGCGACGAGATGCGCGGATTATATCACTACGCAAAGAGCCTGTGCGCGACTCACCCTTATCTCTCGGCCCGCGAGTCGATCCTGCCCCTGTTCGAGGACGAGCACCAGGCAAGGAGGACCCAGCCGGATGTGTCCAAGACTGAGCTGTTTGTTCACCTCCACGGGATGCTCTTCACCAAAATTCAGTTGGACGACTTTGACGACTGCCTAGGCAGGTTTGTCGAGCGGATCGGGGAGGAGGCCGCACTGGCGACCCGCAACGGGGGCGACTGGTCAGCGCTCGGCAAGGGCTCGGGCGCTCCTTTCGGCGACGCCGAGTGGTTTATGGTTGCCGTCACCAACATCAGCGCTCTCCTCCAATACGGACAGGAAGACGGCATTATCCGCTCGATCGCCAACAAGGACCCTAACGGCCCAGCCCAGCCCGGTCAGGTTGGCGCTCGGCTGATGAGCGGCGCGCGGACAGCGCCTCAGGCTATCATGCTCAACTCGCACGCCCTCAGGCGCGACCTGACTGGCGTCGCAGACGAGGACGACGACAGCCCGCCCGAGGACGTCCTCCTCGCGCTGGCCCCCAACATGGGCGAAAACGGGGACCGCCCTCTTCAGTTTGTGCTCGCCAAAAAGTTGACCTTCAACCTCCTCGACGTCTTTTTGCGCAAGCCATACCGCAAGCTGGGCGACTCGCGCGTGTTGAATCCGTACATCATCCTTGTCCTCACCTTCCTCGGCTACGAGGTCCAACGCCCGGCCGCGCTGCGTGAGCTCGAGCGTGAAGTTCCGTGGCAGCGCATAATCGACCTGCTCAACTCAATCTCCGACCAAATTGACGTTCGCCTCGAGGGACCTATCAAACTTACCAGCGGGCCACTGCCCGAGGATTGGTGCATCCGTGGGATGGACTGGACCGGGCGTCACTTGTTTGGGCGGGGATATTGGAAGCCGACAAAGCCGAGTCGTGGACCGCGCGACGAGATGGACCCCGGCCGGGGTGAGGGCGGGGGTTCAAAGACGCTGCTTGAGTCTGAGGCTGACGCACTCAAGTTTGACCTCGACGCGATCGATGATTACTCCGAGGGGGAGGGGGACGTCGGGTCCGCCTCGGCCGCCTTGGCGTGCGGTCGGTGGCGCCGGGTGGCTACCCTCGCAGCCTGGTTCGTTAGGTTCGTGCCAGGGTTCGACTTTGACCCGCTCGCACCTCACGGCCACCGCTTCTCCGTCACTGGGCCGCTTGAGGCCAAACTGGCCGCTTGGGTCGATGAGGACAGGCAGATGGCCGAGGCCGAGAAGGCGTCGAGCCTCAAGGTTGGGCGCGAGGCCGACCTGGACGAGGATGAGGACGAGGACGACTCGACCGAGGAGGAGGATGATGACGACGAGAATGACTCGGCCGTCGTGCGCGAGCTCAAGGGGCGCAGGCGGCAGCTGAAGGCTGTCATCAGGCAGGCCAAGCTCGCCACTCGCCACGCTGACACCAAGATTCGCTCGGTCCGGTCCTCGGGTCGGGCCAAGCAGGCTGGCGCTCGGTCGCAGCGTGTGCCGAACGTGTCAGTATTCGCTGGCCACACGGTCCTCGTGTTCGACACCAACATCTTGTTGTCGTCGATGAAGCTGTTTCGTGACCTGGTCGAGCGTGAGAAGTGGACCATTATCGTCCCCCTAGCGGTCGTGACTGAGCTGGACGGCCTCAAGCGCAACGCCTCCCCGCTCGGGATGGCCGCGGTCGAGGCCATTTCGTACCTCGAAACCGCGATTCGATGCTACTCTAGGTTCCTCAAGGTGCAGACCTCGCGGGGCAACTACCTTCGCGACCTCTCGATACGGAACGAGTCGATCGACTTCAACGCCGACGCGGCCCTCTCGAGCGACGCGGCGCGCTCGATGGACGACGTCATCCTCCGGGCCGTGGCCTGGCAGCGGGACCACTTCCAGAGCAGGCTGTCGATCGTGAACCCCCGGGCCGACAGGCGCGCGGTCCCGGCCGACTGCGCCCAGGTTGTGCTCGTCAGCTTTGACGGCAACCTCCGGCTCAAGGCGCGTGCGAGGGGGCTCGAGGCGGTGGATGAGAAGGGCATGGCGAGGTTGCTCGACGCGAGCGAGCAGGTTTGAGCGTTCTTGAGGGTTTGGGGTGGTTGAGCGGGTGAGGGTGTATGTAGTCTGTCCGATTAGCATTTAAGCAGTACAATCTAGTTTCGGGGCCTCTCGGCCTGACCAAAAAACAAACAAAAAAACACTCCGTTGCGTGGGGCTGGCTGCGCGTCGGGACGAGAGGGAAGGTGCGCCACTTGCGACCGGCGGGACCGCTTTCGTGGCCTCGTCCGGTCCGACCTTGTTGGCGCAATCTGCGCAGAGTCAGATCCGGAGAGGAGCCATGGCTGCCACGAGGCGAGAAGCAAGGGGTTCGTGAGGGGCGCAGCATGGAGATGCGGGTGGGGCACGGTCCCGGTTCGGCGAGGAGAGGAGGGCTCGTGTCCTGGCGCTAAGACGGCGGGCGAGTTGCCGGCGGTGCAGAGCAGCCAGCTGGCTGCAGCTGGCCGCCGCGACTCGGACAGGCCCAAAGCGCGCGTCCGTGTCCGTTTCTGTTTCCGTGGCCCCCCCTCGCCCCTTCCCACCGTTGTCTCTCAGTCTTGTCACGTTCAGCTTTCCGTTTTTTTCCGTTCTCAACCAACAGCCGCGCCGGTCGCCGCCTGCCTGCCCCGTTCCTCACCTTGCTTGTTTCCGGCCAGCCAGCCTACAGCACGCACCTCCTTCCCACGCGGGCCCAGCGCCACTTCAGCCGCCCGCCCACCGCCCGACGCGCGCCTGCACAGCCCTGCACCTTCGCCGCGATTCCGACCGGCCCGCGATGGGCTGCGTTCCGTCCCACTCGCAAATTGAGGGGTTCAGCGAAAAGTCCAACCATGCGATCGAGGAGCAGCTCAGGCAGGACAGGCTGCGGATGGCGTGAGTGACCTTGTAGGGGCGCCAGGCGGGCGGGCGGTTCGGCGGGCGGGCTGGCCCCGCGCGTCCGCTGGCGACGCGGCTAGTACGTCGGTCCGTCCGTACGTGGTTCAGCGCTGACGGGTCACTCGTATCAATTAATCTCACTTACAGCAAAGAGGTCAAGGTGAGCACTGCTTGGCCATGGTCGCCAGTCTTCCGCCCCCCATCCGCCCCCCATCCGCCCCTCGCTGACCGGCTCGCCACCCGCGCTGCTCGCAGATCCTCCTCCTCGGCGCGGGCGAGTCAGGCAAGTCGACTGTGGTCAAGCAGATGCGCCGGATGTACAACTACTCATTCACACCCCGGGAGCGTGCCGACTTCCGCAATGTGATCAACGCGAACGTGTTCAGCTCGATCCTCGTCCTCATCCGAGCCTTCACCGCCCTCGCCGTTCCCGTCCCTGTCACCCTCCAACCACCGATCGACCTCCTCATAACTCGTGCCCACCAGGGATCTCCTTGGCTCCCCGGGGAGGACACCGCCGTTCTGCCAAGTGCGGTCGGACACGCCGCGGAGGCGGTGTGGTCAAGCGCGTCGGGGAGGGAGGTGTTGCGGCGGGGCAGCGAGGTGCAGCTGAACGACAGCGCGGGCTACTTCTTCGACTCACTCGAGAGGCTCACGACGCCGGGGTACCTCCCGACGGACCAGGACATCCTGCGCGCACGGGTGAGGACGACGGGCATCACCGAGTCGACGTTCGAGGTCCAGAGCCTGATGTTCCGCGTGCTCGACGTCGGCGGGCAGCGCTCCGAGCGCAAGAAGTGGGTGCACTGCTTCGAGGCGGTGGACGTCTTGCTGTTTGTGATTGCCGTCTCAGAGTTCCCCCAGAGACTCAGGGAGGACGAGGCGACCGTAAGCCCCATCTTTCAGAGAACCTCACCGCACGCAGGCCACCGCCACTCGGCTGACAGTTCCCCCCCTCTCGCACCCGCTCTCAGAACCGCCTATCGGAGGCGTTCGTGGTCTGGCGGTCGATCGCGGCATCGCGGTGGTTCAGCCGGACGGCGATGGTGGTGTTCATGAACAAGATTGACCTCCTCAAGGAGCGCCTGGTCACGCACCGCTTTGCCGACTTCGTGCCCGACTACCCCCGGGACCGGTCAAACACATACGCCGACGTCAGCTCGTGGCTAGTCGAGCGGACTACGAGTGAATGGCGCGGGACCGAGGGGTTGCATGTCCACCTCACCCAGGCGACGGATGGCGATCAGGTGCATGTCGTTTTGTTCGCGGTCAGTGAGATGATCTTCAAGCGGAACTTGGAGCGGTCGGGCCTCATTTGAGCCCAGTCGAGCGGGGGAGCAGACGCGGAGAGGGAGTAAGGGAGTAAGGGGGTGGCGGGGGCGTCTGGGTGACTGTGTAAATCAAGGGACTTCGCGCGCTCCGGTTCTGCCTCATGTGTAATTCCGTTATTTGGCAGCGAGGCTCACACCTCTGACGCCCACTCGAGGGCCCAGTCACTTTCGCCAGACTGCTGAACGCACGCTACACAACCACCGGGGCTATCATCTCGGCTTCAACACGCAGCCACGCATTTGTCTATTGTTCTTGTGTTGTTATTTTCATTGTAATTCAAGCAGCAAAGTATCAAGGAAGGAGGCTCAAACAGAGAGCCGTTTACTTGAGCGAGACGAGCTTGACGTCAAAGTGAAGAGTGGCGTTGCCGGGAATTCCAGACACGCCCTTCTTGCCGTACCTGCCAGAGTCGGAGGCGGGCACGATGGTCAGCTACCGCTTGAGCCACACATTCCTTGAGGTATCAAGCTTACGCCAACGCAGCAGGGATCGTGAGCTTGCGCTCTCCACCGACGGCCATACCGACAACACCTGCGATATCAAAGGGTTAGCACAGGGCTTGTGGGGAACTTTGTTTGCTTGTTGCTTACCCTGGTCCCATCCCTTGATGACCTCTCCGCGTCCGAGGTTGAAGACGAGGGGGGCTCCCTTGGTGTTGGAGTCGAAGACCTTGCCGTTGTCGAGCTTGCCGATGTAGCGCATGCCGACCTTCTTGCCAGACTTGGCGACGGGCTTCATGGGTTCTGAGACTGCGGAGATTTGGAATTCAGTTGGTTTGGCAGTGAGCATTCATCGCCGGAACTGCGGCATTCCCTCTTCCTTCAACAGAACTGACGGCATGCGGGTACCATACATTCGTAGTCTTTGGATTTCGTGTCTGTACACAATGATTCTCGCGTTCCCTCGCTCGCGACGACGGGCCTAGTGACTGCATTCGTCGCGGCGGGGCATACGGCTGTAGCGGTGGCATCGGGCCGAATGCTGCAAGAAGCCACTGGAGAGACCAGCGCCCGGGGAGCTCAACTATGCCTGAGTGGAGTTATGATGGGTAAGGGGGAGCGAGGAGCAGCGAGCGCCGGTTGCGAGAAGTAGTCACCGGCTGGGTGGCGTGGCTAGAGACCGCGGCTGCAGCCAGCTGCAGCCAGCTGCAGCCAGCTAGCCAACCAGCTCAGTGCCAGCCTGCCCGTTCCCCGGCCAAGCGCGGGTGGCGCCGTACCTCGCCAGTCCGTGCCCTAAGTAGACGACGTGCAGTGCAGCAGGGATATATGGAACCAGACAAAAAAAAACAACAGCAGGCGGGTATGTACTTCGGTTCTCGCCCCCCCTTTCCTCCTGCCCCCCCAAGCCAATCAAGTCGAAGCTGTCCCAGTCCCGTTCCCGTTCCCGTTCCCGTCGCCGTTGGCCTTCTTCTTTTTCTTGCCCTTCTTCTTGATCTTGACCACCTGCACCACAGGTTCGCCGTCATCCGCCGGCTCCCTCACGGCCGTCGGAGCCTCCTCCACCTTGGCCACCGCCACCGCGGCTGCCGCTGCCATCGGCTCCCCACCCTTAGCTCTCCCCTCTGCGCCACTCTCGTCACTCTGCCCCTTCGCCCTTTCCGCCGCCATCTCCCTCTCCCCCAAAACCGACAGCCAGCTCTCGCCCACCTCGTTCCTGAGCGCCTCGATCTTCTTGCGCAGCGCCTCGCCCGACCGCTCGCCCGCCGCGGCCGCATGGCCCGCCGCCGCCGACGTTGGCGGCTCGTACGTCGACTGCGAGATGCGCTCCCGCTGGCTCTCCCGGTGTGGCGAGAGCGAGTTGGCGTTGGCCGGGGGAGTGGCCTCGTGCGGCGAGGTCGGGTAGCGCGCATGCCCGGTGGAGCGGTCTGGTGTGAAGTGGGCCACGGCGGGGCGGTCAGAGTCGCTCGGGCCGCTTTCGGTGAGAGCGCCGTCTGGGGTGGACACGACGAGACCGTCGAGGTCGACGATCCGCTTGGGCTTGCGTCGCTTGGGCTTGCCCGGCGAGGCGTGCAAAGAGGCCGACGATGCGGACGGCACCAAGGTCGGGTCCGTCCCCGAGTCCGAGGTGTCCACCCTGCCTCGGCCCAGCGCTGGAGGCATCGACGGTACCGGCGGAACAGACTCGGGCGAACGCGCGCCTGCGCCCGGGTTGGTCACGCTGCGGCGGCCGACGAACTTGGCCTGGCCCGGGTGATGGGCCTCCTCTGCGACCTTGTGCGCGCCCGCACCGACGCTCGCCCTCCGCCCAGCCGAGAACAAGCCCCCACTCGACGAGGACTTGATCCCGTCGAGCGAGTCAAGCCCGCGCTGCTCGCCCATCCCGGGCCTGGTCCCGTCCAGCCTGAGCTCGAGGTTGCCCTCCTTGGCGAAGTAGCCGAAGCACTTGACCCGGTACCCGTCCTCGCCGCCCTCGGCAACCGCCCTGGAGAACGGGTTCCGCTCGACGTGCACCTCGCGCAGGTGCGGCAGCCGCGCGAGCCGGCTCACCTCGAGTGCCTCCTGAATCCGGTTGGCGCGCACGTCGAGGCGCTCGAGCGCGAAAAGGCGGTCCAGGCCGGAGAGGTTTTCGATCCGGTTCTGGGCCAGGTTGACCACCGCGACGTTGCCGAGCGCCTTGGCGATCCCGGCTAGCGAGTCGATCATGTTGTCAGACAGGTTCAGGAAGCGGAGCGAAACGAGGTTGGCCAGCCCAGCGGGTACGCCGATGAGCAGGTTGGACGACAGGTCGAGCGAGGTGAGGGCGGGGAGATACAAGAGGGGCGCGCTGGGGATGAAGGTGAGCGAGTTGTTGGAGAGGGAGAGGTGCCGGAGTTGGTGCCAGGATGCACGTGGTGGTACTGGATAGGTTGACGGAGGTTCTTTCGTCGGGGCAGCCTCGCCGTCGTCCAAGTTGACTGGAGTGGCGGGTGGGGTGCGGTCGAGCGGAGTAGACGAGGCTTCGGTCGTCGGAGTGGAGGGCGTCGTTTCTGTGCTGCTGCCTCCTCCCCGCCTTCTCCTCCGGTCTTCCCCCGCCTTCCCTTTGGCCTCTGCCCTCCTGGCCAAGTCATCCACCACGGCGTCGCACACGAGCTCGCCCAGGTCCTCGATCCCGCTCCGATGCAGCTCGAGGCTGCGAAGCTGGGTGCTCAGGACGTCCCAGCCGACGAACCCGCGCGGGTCGAGGTCCTCGAGGACGAGACTCGACAGGTTCTTGAACGCGTACAGTGGTACGGCCGTCTGAGCCGGCGGGCAGTCCTCGAAGTCGGCGACGGGCCGGGCGAGTGTCGCGGGGGCCGAGCCGGCCGGGCCGGGCGCGAAGGGGGTCAACCTGATGGCGGGCAGTTTGGTGCACGACGAGTAAACGTACTTGATGTCGGTGGCCTGGTCGTACACCTTGTTGGCGCCACCCCACCAGGCCGACCCGATCGAGAAGGACGACATGGCCGAGCTGAGCGAGACAGCGTCTGACCGGTCCGCACGTGCAGGCCGGTCCCAGCTGGGCTGGACCATCGGCTGCGCCAGGCCAGTTACAGCCAGGTCGAGAGGGCCGAGGCCTGGGATGGCGAGCTCGTCAAACTTGAGGAGGAGGAAATACAAATGATGACAATCGAGCGAGAGGACCAGCTTGGCCTTGGCCGGCACGGCCACCTCGGACGAAATGACACCCAGGGTGAGGATTGCAGTCCACGACGGACCAGTCTTGGCTGGACCTGTTCGCACAAAATCGGCGAATGCTGACTCGTGTTTGCGAATGTAGTCGGCCAGGGCGTGAATGTATAGCTCGCCCGAGATTGGGCCCGAGGTTGAGGTCATCCTGAGCCCGGCCCCACCACGCCAGGAAACTAATCGAGTCGGCGCTCAGCTCAGTACAAGGTCGAATGCGTACCCTCGTGGTTGAGTCGTGTGAGTCAGGTATACTGAGTTGGGTCAGATGGTTGGGTCAAGCTTGAGTGAGGGTTTCGGTTGACAGGGCTGGCTGGGCCGAGGGCTGGCCCGCGCGCGCTCGGCCGGCCGTCGGGCACACGACGGGATGGCCAATCGGCAACTTGGGGGACACTCACACGCTTCCTCCCAAACTGTCGCATGTTCTCTCCAGCATCTCACACAGCCATCCCAACCCAAACTCAGTCGAAAGTATAGTATGCTCAGTCAATTCAAGAAGTCATGCTCTTCATCGTTGCGGACACTGTCCCCGTCCCTTTCGCAAAACCCGACCCAACCCGCCCATCGTGCGATCAGTTTACTCGTCGTCGCTGTCCTCCTCCTCGAGCTCGGACAGGAACTTCACCAGAGGAGCGGCCTGCTTGAGGAAAGCGTCCTTGCCCTGGGGCTTGGCGCCCTTGGAGGCCCAGTAAAGGATCGCTTGGTCCGACAGGACGTCGGCCGAGTACAGGTTCTTGAGGATCTTGGCGAACGAGGGTCCAATCTTGGGGTTGTCGAAGCACCAGAGCTGGATCGTGTTGCTGAACAAGCCAGGAGGGGAAAAGGTCAGCTTAGAGCGAGGCGAAACCGAGTACTAAACAACTTACACAAGCGCGACCTGAGTGGTAGCCTTCTCGCAGAAGGGCTCGAGGAGGGGAGCGTCATCATTGATCCTGGCGACCACCTTGGCCGAGATCTCCTCGGGCTTGGTGTCAAAGTCAAAGTCGTGGAGGAGTCCGTTCCAGACGAGGTTGATGAAGTCAACGGGAGGGATCACTCCACTCTTGGCCTTGGACTCGAGGTAAGTGACGATCTCGTCGGCGTCAGCGTTGTCCGACACAAGCTCGTGCAGGCGGTGAGTAAGTTCCTCCTTGGCCTGCGAGGCCTTGATCTTGACGAAGTTGTCGGCGATCGGGCCGAGCCCGGCTGCGCGGAGCTGCGATGCCATCTCGTTAGGGTTCTGCTTGTTGACGGGCAGGAACAGCTCGAGGTCGGCAACCCCGCCGCGGCGGAGCGAGGCCGAGAGGTGGTCGACCGACTCGGTCGCGAGGTAGGCCTTGAAGAACGTGATGAGAAACTTGACGGCTGTGCCGTCCTTGACGAGGTGGTCCTTCTTGAGCGCGCCGAGCACGCTGGCCGATGCGAGCGCGCCCGTGACGAAGAGGGCAGTGGCGACGGCGAGCTTGTCCTGCTCGATCGGGCTGAACTTGTTGGTGTACTGCAGAATTCCGCGCAGGGCCGTCTCCTCGAACGGCTTCTGGAGGTACTTGTAGCGGCGCATGAGCTTGTTGAAGACGTCCACAATCTTCTTGACGTCGGCCACCTCGACCGGCTCGACGGCCGAGCCGATGACCGAGAACGGGCTCCGCACCGCGCCGTCGTCGATGAAGCCTCCACCGGGCGCGAGCAGCCCACCGACCAGGAGAACCTCAAAGATTTCTACCTCATACTTGTGGTAATCGAGCTGGCAAACGAGGACCGAGGCTCTGTCAGCCCAGCTCTAATGGAATTCCAGCGTGCGGCTGGGGCGCGTGGCGCGAGCGGGGAGGGGGGGGGGCGAGGGGGTGAGTGTGTAAAGGGGTCTGCGTACCTGGTTTCCAAGGGCGTCGAGCTTGGCAGCGACGGCTTCGTAGTCGTTAGGCGGGACAGACTCGAGATGTTTAATGAGTTGGTCGCGGAATACTGTTGGCTCGTGCTTGGCGTTGGCCTTGGTAACTCCCTTCCTACAAACACCAACAACACCATTAATCACAACATCCATCCACCTATCGGTCCAGCTCATCAGCTAATATTTACCTTGGCTTGTTCCTGACTCCGGCGAGACCTGGCTTTTCGACCTGTAAGAGGAGAAACAGATTTCGGGCGTGCAGGTGAGCATCATCCCCCGCCTTGGACAGTCAACCAATCCCAGCTAACCTTGGTTCCTAAAATGAGCAAAAAGACCCAGTCAGCATCCACAGTCCAACTGGCCAAGCGACCCAGTCTGACTAGGCGTTGAGCTTACCAGGAGGGGTTGGTGTGGGGGCGGGATACTGATGGAAGGGGTCCAGACAGGATTGATGAGCGCGTGGGCGATGAGCAAACCAAGGAACTGGGGTGATGCTTACCATGCGCTAGTTAGCGTTTACCTAAACTGGTATAAGAGTCGAAGGAAAGAGGTAGTTCGAGATTGAATAACAAGCTCGAATCGATCGCAAACTAATACAGCTCCGGATCGCCGCCTGGCTAGCTATACAGCCTCCCCCGCGGGCCTGAAAAGGCCGTGCCCGATTTCATACTCGAATCGGGCGCCCCGCTTCGGCCAGCCAGCCTACCTCAGGTCGGCCGAGCCGGGTCAGCCAAGTTGGTCACGGCAAGAACTGAGAGATGAACATCGTCGTGAGTGGGACCGGATGAGGGAGTTGTCCGGGGTTTGGAGCTTATCAGTTGGGGTTTGGTTGTTTAGGAATCGCTATTTGGACGGCCCAAGACCCCGGCGGAGCGGCTCCGGCAGCACCAGCGAGCGCTGCAGAAGGCTCAGCGCGAGTTGGACAGGGAAAGGACAAAACTTGAATCTCAGGAAAAGAAACTCGTCGCGGACATCAAAGCAAACGCTCGCAAGGGCCAAATGGTTAGTTCAACCTGGTACCCGTCCCGGGGCCCGACCCCGGGGGGCACCGCTTAGGTTGGTTGAGTCGAGAGCTTAACTGATCACCATCCCAACAGGGCTCGTGCAAGGTTATGGCCAAGGATCTGGTCAGGACGCGGCGGTACATTAGCAAGTTTTACGGGATGAAGACTCAGCTGCAGGCTGTATCGCTGCGAATCCAGACTATGCGATCCAATCAGCAAATGGCCGAGGCAATGAAGGGCGCAACAAAGGTAAGCACATTATCCAAAAGTCAGGCAACTGCGTGGCGCTACCAGCAGCCTCAGGGCTGACTGCAGCCGGTAGTCGTGGTGGCTGGTGAGCTGACTCGCCGCGCGCCACGCCACTCGTTCGTCCGTCCCTCCCGCCACGCGCAGGCTATGGGCATGATGTCGCGCCAGACCAACCTCCCCCAGATTCAGCGGATCCTCCAAGAGTTTGAGAAGGAGTCATCGATGATGGACATGAAGGAGGAGATGATGGGCGATGCGATCGACGACGCGATGGAGGATGAGGACGCCGAGGAGGCCGAGGGCGACAAGATCCTTGACGAGGTTCTCGCAGAGATTGGCATCAGTGTCGGACAGCAGCTCGGCGAGGTCCCGACCATGTCGCCCACCGCTTCAGTCGCCGAGCCGCAGCGGATGGCGGTGGCCGAGGGCGCGGGTGACAGCGGGGTCGACTCGCTCCAGGCCAGGCTCGATCAGTTGCGCAAGGACTAGATTGCCTAGGGCTGAGACCCGATCGAGCTAGTTCGGGCAGCGGCAGTCATTGGTGGAGTGTGTTTCCAGCTGTAATATTTGTGATCTGTGCTGTACATGCCTCTTGTAACATCACCATTTCGCGGCAGGTTCACTTCAAATGGCGGGGAGGTGCTGCGCCGCGGCCGAAACGCTCACCCTAACTGGTCGCAACCGAGCAGTGGCTTGATTGACGCAAATCAGCACCTTTGCTGATCGAGGCTTCCTCTGGAGCTTGACGGGGTGCGTTTGCGGCTGGTGAGAGGAGGCACCTGGCCGGGTGAGCCTGAGAGGCGGGGGTGACTTCGCCACCCGTCTGCCACTCGCGGCTCGGTTCCGGAGACGGCCCACACTCGCCCGCTCAGCCAAGCCTGGGCCCAGTGGCAACTCGCGAACAGACGTGGCACGACTTCCCCCGCAAAAGACAGGAATGCAAACTGACACTTGTTACAAGTTGGAAACGAGTTGAACGTTTGAAGAGCGGGGAATGGTTGGGGCTTGTTCGGGCCTCCAGCGTGGGGCCAGGGCATACGCAGCCAGCGGGCGCGGCGGGCGTGCCGCGGGCCTGGCTTGGCCGACACCGGCAGCGTTTGCTCAGCCCCAGTCAGCACTCACCTCCCCCCAGCCCCCCCAAACCCAGCGCCACCCTGATCGGCGAGGCGATACTGAGGACGACTCTAACGACTTGGTTGATTGCGTGATTGGGTGACCGCCAGTGTTCGTTCGCCTCGTTGGATTGTTGTTCATGCAGCATCCGCCTTTGAGGGCTTCCTACGCCTCCACCTCGGCAGGAGGTTCAGCCACCAACCAAGCCAGGCATGCACAACCTCACACTCACTCGGTAAACAGGGACTCGCACGACCAGAATGCTCACGACAAGGTCGCCAGCGCGAGTACAGCACTCGATAGGGTACTCGGACTGATGGACGGTTTCGAGGTTAGTGCAGACTCCATCCCAAACTGGACTCAAACCAGACCCAATTAGCCTGTCACTGCGACAATCTTGTTCGATTGTGAGGCATTGGGATTGAACTGATTGTGTTTGTGGTTGGTTGCTTCATAGGATGAGATGGAGTGTCCACTTTGCTTGGAGGAGATGGACATCTCTGACCTGAACTTTAAGCCTTGCCCGTGCGGATACCAAATCTGCCGTTTCTGCTTCCACCACATCAAGGAGAACCTTAACAACCGGTGCCCGGCCTGCCGGGCCACGTACGAGGAGGCCACGGTCGAGTTCAAGGCGATCAAGCCCGACGAGCTCAAGCGGCTCCAGGCCGCCAAGAAGCTACGCGACAAACGCCGCAAGGACGAGGCAGCCAATGTCAAAAACATGGCAAACATCAGGGTACGCCAGCGCACCCAGGTTCACATCCAGGGCATGACGAGCAAGATCGCCAACGAGGACACGGTCGGGCAGCTCAAGGGCCCCGACCACTTTGGCCAGTACGGCAAAGTGCTCAAGATCTACCTCAGCAAAAGAAACTCAACCGTCACCCAACCAGCTTCAACCCACCCCCACTACCAGGCGCTTAACGTGTATGTTCACTACCGCAACGCGGCCGAGGCGACGACGTGCATTCACGCGATCGACGGCACGACCACCCCAGACGGCCACAAACTCAAGGCAATCTGGGGAAACTGCCGGTACTGCCCAGTCTATCTCAAGGGCGCAAAGTGCAACAACGAGAACTGCATGATGGCTCACGAGCCAGGAGAAGAGATCGAAACCACCGCCGCACCGGCCAGCCGCGAGGAAATCTACTCATAGTAAGCACCGAAACTCGCGGAGCTAGATTGACTTCAGTTTCCCAACACCCTACTCACCTGTACTTGTTCCTCCCTTGTTCAGCCAAGCTGTGAGCGATACCGACTTGCAGCGGTCGAAGTCGACTGGCGGTTCGGCCGCCGTTCCGGGCAAGACGGCGTGTAAGCAAAGCGAACCCGGTTAAGGTTGAACTTGCACACTCGGGACTGACCATCACCTTTCGTCTACTAAACAGCTGGTGCTACACTTCCTGCGACTGCTTCGTGGGCTTCCAAGAACGCGCCCGCCGTTCCAGCCCAGGCCATCGTCTACAACCCCAACCTCCCCCCGCTCTCCGCCACTCTCCCCAAGCCAACCCCCCCACGCCAAGTTCCCAAGCCGACCACCCACCCACTTCCAGCTCGCCCCGCCTCACGCCCAAAAGCCGACTCAAACGACCCTGCCCGTGTTCCCGGCCGCCGTTCTCAGATCGAGCAAGCCGCCGCGCTCGCCGCTGCAACCTCCACTCCACCCGCCTCTTCCCCAGTCCCCGAACACGCCACCCTCCCTCTCCAACCATCCTCATCAGTCCCCGATATCTGCCCTTCACCCTCACCATCCCCTCCTCCTGTTGTGCTCCCTCCTGGCCTAGTTCCTCCGACAATCGCTCCTGTTGCTTCATCATCACAGCCGCCGTCGCCGGTCCGGGTCGCCCCGCCTCCTGCGGTGCCGACCTTCCCAGACCTGGGCTTCGGGTTCGGCGATGGCGGGTTCAACTTCAGCCTCGATCTGGATGCCAAGGGCAAGGGGCGCGCGATGCCTTTGCGGCCAGTTGGGCGCGAGGAGCGCTCGCACGAGTTCGCCGACTTGAATGGTTTCCCCCGCCCGTCACCGCTCCCGATGGCCGACTTGTTCTCGCCCGGTGGTGCGCCCCCGTCGAGCTACATGGGCACGTTCGACCCATTTGCGATCGACTTCACCGCCCCTTTCGCCGATCGCCACGACACGCCTTCGCCCGACCCCGCAGACGCATCT
>Ga0233341_1000043_pt1 | contig 15539 bp, 4 predicted proteins | sample GEONDECOMP247_FD_180672 | JGI IMG/M metagenome (GOLD analysis project Ga0233341, IMG submission 180672) | Leaf litter microbial communities from Shasta-Trinity National Forest, California, United States - GEON-DECOMP-247 | ecosystem: Environmental > Terrestrial > Plant litter > Unclassified...
CAAGACCAATACCATCCGAAAGCCAAAAGCCGTCCGAGTTCAGTCGTGCAAGCCGTTCGCCCGACCGACGTCGTTTTGAGTCGAGTTCAACCGGGTCACCGTCCCGGGTCGAACTTGACGTGATTTCCGCCCGGGCGGGCCCGGCCCGGGCCGCCCTGCCCGCCCACGGAATGGAACCCGCGGTCGAACTCGACTCGAATCGACGGACAACAAGGGATCGGAACTTTGTTTAGCGCCATCAACACGGTTGAGTGATTGAGAGAGGTCTGCAGCTGGCCAAGTGCAAGCAAGCGCCAGGCTTGGCTTGCGCCCGCCCCGCCCCGGCTCAGCGGCCGCCGCTATCCAACTTCAAGCGAGAGAGAGCCAAGCTCGAAGCTCAGCCCAGCGTGCACATGCCAGGTTCTCCTGATGAGTTCTCCCCACACTCAGCAGGTCGACAGCGCTACTATTAGTACGGGCAGTACTCGCAGTATGCGGGCCGTACCGCTTGCGTAGGCACCCGCCTTGTTTGGAGACGACTGCGAGCGATTGCCCGCGCCGGCGTCAGCGACCCGCTCTCGGCCTCGCGGCCGTGTTCGTGCGGTTGGGGGCGCGGGGCGGCCGGTTTAAGTCAACCTGACGGCGGCGGGAAACAAGTGCTCTGTTCTCCCAGCTGTTCGGACCTGAGACACTCTTGTCTCTCGCGCTCCATTGATGAAAAAGCTTCCCTGAGCCGTAAACGAAGGGCAGAACCGGGTCACCGGCAACTGGAGCCGGTTCGCTGGGGTACCCCACGCTCGCCCGGCCGGGCCCCCGCACCCCTCGTCCGGGATCGGCTCCAGCGAGGTCCTAGCGAGTGGAATAGATTAGAGACATTTCCACGGCCTCCATTTTCCACTCTCCTGGATGTGCAGGTGAACCGGAATTAGTTTCTCGGGGCATGCGCCGATGGGAAGCATGTTTTATTGGCGACTGGCCTGGTAGGGATAGATGAGTTGTGAGCTTGTCGTTCCTCACCGCTGCTGTTGCTTACAACTACTTCCTACCATGCGCTACAACTACCAACTTGAAGCATGGGATACCGGCGTGATACTTTCAGAAGAGAGAAGGCCGGACGATGTCATTTTTTTGAGAAGCGGCAGCGAGCGGCTTCATGCACATCTTGGGTTGGGAGCTGACCTTGCCAAGGTCCCTCTGTTTCAGATCAGCCACGAAGAGATCATCACCAGCCGGGCGCTCGGGTACCCCATTTTGGTGTCAAGCCTTCGTGGGCCTAGCGGCCGCCAGCTGCCAAGCTTCGAGCATCGAGTTGCCACGCAATCGTTGGGTTGTAGTGGCGCATTGTGATCGGTTCCTCACAAGCCTGCAGCTCACTCCCAGTGATAGCTGTGGCTGCGTTTGAGGCGGCCCGAACCAGCCGCGCCTATCTTCCCCCCGCAACCTCAGCGCTGATCAGCAAGAACCAACTGCCCGCCTCCAGATGGATACGTGTGAAAGAAAAGCAACGTGGTCTCAATCACGCACACGAACTCCAAGATTTGATATTGTGTCCATGTTGGTACCTCCGTTTCTTGTCCATCCTTTCAGGCTTTCCACCTTGATCTCTCGCACTAAGCTCTTTTTGTTTTTCTCTCTTTCTTCGCTGACCGTGCGAGCCTTCGAAACCCATCCCTTTCCCTCGCCAGCTCTTTCTCCACGACAACGCCAGCCTACCGCGACGATGCGGTCGCCGGCATTCTCGTCCTTCCTTCCTTTTCTCTTCCTCTCCCTTGCCTTCATAGTCTCCTCTTCCCCTTATGATGCCCGCTACAGCCAGCACAACCTCAACACAAACCCCGATCCGCTTGCGCCCGTCACCTCCTTTGCCGGCGCGTGGGAGAACCACACCTACTTCCCTTCCCCATCGAATTGGCGCTCGCTTCCCACTTACACAATCCTGATGGATAGGTGGGTGGATGGTGACCCGACACTGAATGACTACGACCGAACATTGTACGAGTGGGACATCATGGCGAACCAAATCCGCCACGGCGGCGACATCCAGGGGTTGCTGGGGGCGAGTGGGAGGACGCTCGATTACCTCCAGGGGATGGGCGTTAAGGCGCTGTACATCGCTGGCACGCCGTTCATCAACATGCCATGGCAGTATGATCAGTACTCGGCTTTGGATTTTAGTATACTCGAGCCGCACTTCGGCACGATCGACGACTGGCGTAATCTCGTCACTGAGCTGCACAAGCGTGGAGTGAGTCGCGGACCTGCGCTGCAGCGGAACGACTTGAGGCCGTTCCCGCGAACAGCCCCGCTCCGTCGGTGACTTGGCGCTAACTTCACTCTGGCCCACCATTCTGCTCTCCCATGCTCTGTCTCACTGTCTATGATGCCTGCAGATGTACATCATGATCGATTTCACGGTCGGTACCCTCGCCGACCTCGTTGGCTTCGAGGGCTACCTCAACACCTCGACGCCTTTCTCACTCAGCGAGCACAAGGCGGTCTGGAAGACCTCGGCCGCGCAGTACACGACGATTGACCAGTACCCCGACTTCTCGTGGTCGAACGTGTACGACCCTTCCTGCGTCCTCCCTCAATTTTGGAACCAGGACGGCACGCCGATTCTCGCTCCCGACATCCCTGCCAATTTCACCGGGTGCTATGACTCCGAGTTTGACCAGTATGGAGACACCGAAGCATTTGGGTCCCACCCAGACTGGCAGCGTGAGCTGTCGAAGTTCGCCTCCGTGCAGGACCGCCTGCGCGAGTGGAAACCTTCGGTCATGGAGAAGCTCAAAGTGTTTGGATGCCTCGCCGTCGCCATGCTGGACGTTGATGGCATTCGCATTGACAAGGCAACTCAGATGACAGTTGCACCGCTGGCCGATTGGGCTTCGACGACGCGCAAATGCGCGGTCGCGCTCGGCAAGTCCAACTTCTTCATCCCCGGCGAGATCACTGGGCCAAATGACTTTGGCTCGATTTACCTCGGCCGCGGTCGATCCAAGGACATGATTCCCGACACTTTTACCGCCTACGCGGTAAATGCGTCCAATTCGGAATACTTCATTCGCGGCGAGGGCGAGCAGGCGCTTGACGGCGCTGCATTCCATTACTCAATTTACCGCTCGCTCGAGCGATTCCTCGGCATGGACGGAAATCTCACCATTGGTTACGACGTCCCAGTTGATTTTGTCACAGCATGGAATACAATGGTCACCAAAAACGACTTCCTCAACCCTTCTACCGGCGAGTTTGATCCGCGCCACCTGTATGGCGTGACGAACCAGGACTTATTCCGGTGGCCATCGATCACAAACGGGACCGCCAAGAACGCGCTCGGCTCATTCATCGTCTCGCTCCTCCTTCCGGGTATCCCTCTGATCCTTCAAGGAGAGGAGCAGGAGATGTACATTTTCGACTCGACCGCGGCCAACTACCTCTACGGTCGCCAGCCAATGTCCTCAAACCTCGCCTGGCAGGCTCATGGCTGCTACGGTGGCGCCGACTCACTCGGAGCGGAACAGTACTTCAACATGCCGTTCAACAAATCGATTACGGGCTGCAAGGATGACTGGAACTCTCTCGACCACTTCGACCCAACCGCGCCTTCGCGCCAAGTCATGAGCCGCTTCTACCAGCTCCGTGAAGAGTACCCCGCCCTGCTTGATGGCTACTCGCTCTCCCAGCTCGCAAACTGGACAGTTTGGGGCGCCTTGCCCGGATCGAACGAGTCCTCGACTGAGTGGGGAGTTCGCTCCGTCCTCCGTGGTCCCGTCGGACAGCAAACCCTCTCCGGTCAGCGCTCAAACATAACCGTGCTGTTGGTATACTCGAACCTGAACGACTCGACGACGATTGCGAGCAACTGCGTTGCCCCTGAGGGCGCCCATTTTTACACGGGTTGGCCGGCGGGGGAGTCAATCCGCAACTTGATGTACCCTTACGACTTGTTGCCGACGGTGAACTCGTCACAGTCTTACTACGACAACGATCTCGCACCGTACCGCGGCTGCGTCGAGTCGTACTCGATCCCGCCTCTTTCCTTTGCGGCCTACGTACCCGAATCGGCTTGGGTTCCTGCCCCACCCAAGTTAGTCGGGTTCGGGCCAGGCCACGATACCCGCCTCGCTCTCACAACCGAAAACGGTGACTGGGATTTTCCCATTCAGTTGCGCTTTACCGACCAAATGAACTGCAGCTCGATAAGTGAGGGCCTCACCCTGCAAGCGAGGACGGCGCCGTTCGCGAGCCAGCCTCGGATCGATCTCGACACGGTCAATTGCCACGAGTGGTACGAGCCGAACCCGTCGACTCTCGTCGGAGCCGCCCCTCCCGTGTTCGAGTGGGCCGCCAATGTTACCTCGGCATCGGACGGAGTGTATATGTTCTCGCTGACGGGCGCAACGAACGTCGAGGGCTTGGCAATGGGCGCGGTCGACCATCTCATCATCCGCAAGGGAGGGCTAGACAACGCGATCGTCTTTCCCAACTCGTCCGTTGCTAGCTACGACGATGACATTTTGAATGCCAATGACGACGGCTCGGACACCTTCACGATAAAACACAAGGCCGCAGGCGCGGACTTATTTCGCTTCTCGGCCGACTTTGGCAAGACCTGGTCCACTTGGCGCGCGTACGAGGCTGAGACGGTCGTTAACGCGTCGACGTTCGACGGCGAGCACTCGTGGGATGGTCAGCACATCATGGTAAACTACTGGTCTGAGCTTCTTGGCTCATCGGCACACATGGTCCACGGCGACGCAAACTGGTACGGTGTCGGCACGCGGCGTGTACCTGGCTGGGCAGCCAAGGGTGAGTTCAACCAGTGGGGTTACGATAAGGGACTCCCCTACCATCTCGAGCGGACCCACAATGGGAGCTGGGAACTTCACACACTCCAGAACTGGCCAGTGTCACTTCACTTACACCCGTTCATCGACCTCGATAACCTCTTCTGGGGTGACGTTGACGGCGATGGCGTCCTCGACCGCATGGCGCCCACCTCGCAAGCGGCAAACTACGTCAACCTGACCGCGCCCGCTTACCCTCACCTGGGCTACACGCTATGGGTTGACGAGCAGACCATGAAGTGGCACGCCACCCCACGGGGTCACGTCACTGTACAAATCATCCTCGTCGCTTTGCTCTTCTTGCTTTCTCCGCTCGGTGGAGTGCTGGCGGTACTGATCTATCACCGTGCGTTCTACCGCGTGACGCACAATCAGCTTGGCGTCATGCCGGAGAAGCACTTCTTTCCCGCTTTGGTTCGCCGCTCGCAGGCGTCTGTCACCTCATCTATTGACAAAAAAGGTGAGAAGATCATCTCCAGCACCAAGGTCAAGCGCCGGCTTCCAAATTTCCTTCCGTCCTACACTTCGGCCGAAGCCGGCGACGGCGGGGCGGTGAAGTCCTGGCCCGACGACCTCTCCGTTCGCCGCAAGGTCCTCATCGCGACGTTTGAGTACGAGATCTTTGGTCTTAATCCCCAGACCAAGGTCAAGATCGGCGGCCTCGGCGTAATGTCCTCGCTCGTCGGCAAGTCGATGACCGACACCGACCTCATCTGGGTTGTCCCCAAGGTTGGCGACATCGACTACTCGCCAATGATCGCGGCCAAGTCGATCGAGGTTCGCATCTTCGGGAAAGATTACGAGGTGATGGTCGAGAACTGGTTCTCGGACAACATTACCTACTGGGTTCTTGACTCGCCTGTCTTCAGAGCGCAGACCAAAGCCGACCCTTACCCAGCGAGGATGGACGACCTCGAGTCTGGCATTATGTACTCAACTTGGAACCAGTGCATCGCAGAGGTGATCAGACGGAGCCCGAACATATCAATCTACTGGCAGAATGACTACCACACCACTCTTGCACCGCTCTATCTCCTCCCTCAGGTGATCCCAACCTGCTTATCGCTCCACAACGCCGAGTTCCAGGGACTCTGGCCGCTCAGGACCTCGTCCGAGCAGGCCGAGATGGCCGGCCTTTTCAATTTGCCGTACAGCATAATTGAGAGGTACGTCCAATTCGGCAATGTCTTCAATCTCCTGCACTGCGGCGCGACCTACATCTCGACCCACCAAAACTCAACGGGAGTCGCCGGCGTCTCAGACATGTACGGCAAGCGTTCCTGGATAAGATACCCGGCCCTGTGGACGTTGAAGCACATCGACTCTCTTCCAAATCCTGACCCGTCCGACATTGCCGCGCTCGATGAGACGCCGCTGCAGGCTAAAAAGATCGGCGCTGATGCCAATGCCGAGCTCCTCCGTCCCGAGCATCGGGTCAACGCCCAAAAGTGGGCCGGCCTAAGGGAAGACCCCGAAGCGGACCTGTTATGTTTCGTTGGGCGCTGGTCGAAGCAGAAAGGTGTCGACCTTATCGCCGACGTCATGCCCAGCATTCTGGAAAAGTACCCGCGCACGCAGCTCATCGCAATTGGGCCCGTCGTCGACTTGTACGGCTCGTTTGCAGCTAAGAAACTCGCGCGGTTGATGGAGCTCTATCCTGGTCGGGTCTATTCCAAGCCTGAGTTCACAGCGCTGCCGCCATTCATTTTTTCTGGTGCCGAGTTTGCTCTCATCCCCTCGCGCGATGAGCCGTTCGGCTTGGTCGCCGTCGAGTTCGGCCGCAAAGGCGCCCTTGGTGTTGGATCTCGTCTCGGAGGACTCGGACTGGCGCCGGGATGGTGGTTCAACGTCGAGTCCGACTCGACCGCACACTTGATTTCGCAGTTTCGAATCGCTTTAAAGGCCGCGCTCAAATCGAGCAAGGAGCAGCGCGCGATCCTCCGGGCACGGGCCGCCGTACAGCGCTTTCCGGTGCTCGAGTGGCGCCAGCGTACTGAGGACCTCCACCGCCGTGCTGTGCTTGCGTCGAGGCAGATCAACAGGAAGAATTCGATTGTCTGGGATGGATCGCAGTTCAACAACAACCTGCCCGCGCTCGCACCTCAGGCGCCCGCGCTTATCACCTCGCCCGACGAGGCTCGTGCTGGTGTCTGGACACCCGCTGTGCCGTCCCCCACTAGGCTGGGCGCGCCGTTCACGCCAAGCGTTCTGGGCTGGCCTGTCACGCTGTTGAGAGGGTCGAAGACGCCTCGCTCGCCGCTAACGCGCGAAGACAGCTGGGATTCGGACCTTGACACAGTCACCAGCTCGCCTACGCAGTTCGTAACTGATAGCAGCAGCCTCGGGGTCGGGCTTGCGCTTCGGGGAGTTGAGAATCTCGACTACTTCACACGCTGCGACCGGCCCGAGTCGAGCCCACCCTGTGGTGACAGCATCTCCGTCGGATTCGGCAGGAACGAGGGCTCATTCCTTGCCAAGGCTAATCACCGTTTTGAGGTCAGCCACACTAATCAACTTCAACCGATCGACCCCTTCATGGACCCCGAGGCTGCCGCGGCCGCAGCCCAGGCGCCCTTTACCAGCGCCAACAGCCTGCCTGCAAGTCCTGTTTATACTCCTCGCCGCTCGCGCGCGTCGTCTTTCGCCCGGTTCAGCCGGACCGACGCGATCTTGGAGGAGGGAGAATACTCGCCCCCTCCGGTGCCGCCCATGCCACTCACTTTGCCGACCATGCCTTCGCCAATGATGTTGTCCCGGATTGACGCGATCCTGGACGAGAAAGCCGACTCGCCGCTCAATGTTGCGCTCGCCAACTTCACCGACTCGGATGGAGGCGTGACTAGAAGTTTTGTCGAGCAGATGCAGAGACTTTCGGCATCTAACTCAACTGACTCCGAGTACTGCATCGAGCTGTACCTTATGCGACAAGAAAAGGAGTACTTTGGCCAGATTAGGCGGGACAAAATCAAAAGCGCACGGGCATCTCATCGCTCATCGTCGTCGTCCTCGCTCGCGACGCTCTGGTCTCTGACAGGTGGCACGACCCTGGCTAAGACAGAGGCTGTGAAGATGTCATTTTCGCCTACCCACTTTCCACGTAGCTCGCAGCAAGAATTAACGCTAAGGCTGCCGGTCATGGCTCGGAACGACTCGTTCTTTGGCCCAACCGATGAGTCAAACATTGGCCTATCTTCCTCCGGCAACGGCGAGGACGACGGCGAGCTTAATGCGCGCCCGACCGGTGCAATCGGTGCACCCGTCCCCATCTCCACGCCTATCCAAGTATTTCTTCTACGCGGCATCGGCGGCTGGCCTTTGTACTGCATCATCCTCGCACTTGGGCAGATGCTCGCTGCCTCGTCCTTCCAGCTCGTCTTGTTGGGCGGCTCCTCAATTCAGTCAAACCAGGATCTGTACGTCATCGGCACGGTGTTCTTTTTTGCCACTTTGGGATGGTACGCGCTCTATACGTTCAAACCCTTGCGCTGGACCTTGTCGCTGCCGTTTGCGTTCTACGCGCTCGCGTTCTTTGGCGTCTCGCTGCCCATTATGAGCCCGGTCTTTCAGTCATGGGAGATCAGGCACGCCATCACGCTCACGTCGACCTGCCTCTACGCCGTGGCGTCGGCCGCGGGCTTTGCTTTCTTCGCGTTTAACTTCGGTGATGAGGCTGGGGTGCAGGCTGAGGTGTGGGCATTCAGAGCGTGTGTCGTCGAGGGCTCACAGCAGGCGTGGGCCGCCGTGCTTTGGTTCTGGGGCTTCAAGATGGCCGACCACTCGGCCAATTTTGTCCCATCAAAGTATATAATCTGCGCCACTTTACCACTCTGCATTCTTGTCTCCCTCCTTGGCACTGTTGCGTACCTCGGACTGCCCGACTTCTACCGGCACAAGCCAGGACACATCCCTAACTTTGTGGCGACCCTTTTCCGGCGCAAGTTGGTCCTGTGGTTCCTGGTCTCACAGATGCTTAGCTTATACTGGCTCTCGTCGCTCTACGGACGGAACTGGTCATTCCTCTGGCAGCAGAACCCTTTGCCCACCTGGCAGACGGCGTTGTTGGCGGCGTTCTTCTTTATTGCGGTCTGGGTCGGCTTGTTGTCGACCCTCGCCACGCTCGCCAGGAAGCACACCTGGATCCTTCCGATTTTCGCCGTCGGCCTGGGTGCCCCGCGCTGGTGCCAAATTCTTTGGGGTACCTCTACTGTGGGACTCTATCTTCCCTGGGCGGGAGTCGCGGGACCGTACCTCGCCTGTGCGCTTTGGCTCTGGCTCGGCGTCCTCGACGCGGTGCAAGGAGTTGGGTTGGGCACAATGCTCCTACAGACCCTGTCGCGCGTACACGTCGCTTCCACGATTGCACTCGCTCAACTGTTGGGCTCAGTGGTGGTTGTCATCGCGCGTGCGACGGCACCGGACAAGGCCGGGCCGAGCAACGTGTTCCCCAACTTTGGGCTTTGGAATCCCAGTGATGGACTCGTAGGATCGGGCTTGGATAGCTGGGCGTTCTGGCTTGCGGGGTTGTGCCAGGTGGCAATAGTTGTAGGTTACATTTACGTATTCCGTGGCGAGCAGCTAAGCAAGCCCTGATTGGGCAGAGTTCCCGAATCACTCTGTTGCGTTGGGGTTGCCGGTCTTCATCAGTAAAAAATTGCAGAGCATCTTGTGGCCATCCGGACTTGCCGTTGAATATTTTGATGATTTACGGAAAGCATCTCTTTGCAACACTCATACCGTTTTATCCTGCATCGACAACTGTTTTCACTAGCAATCACAGTGTAGAGCTCGAAAACGAGTTTGTAGTAACCACGAGCCTATAAATGCATGGTTGACACAAATGCAATTCTTGCGTGGTGCGGTAAGGATTAGCGCTGTCACCTGCTCAAGCTTGGCCTAATCCCGCAAGCCAGACCAGGTCTGATACAACTGCTGACCAGAAAGCGGCACATTTAGTTCTGGCATGGCTGGTCTGTCAGATCAATAATCATTGGGCAAGGCTCGTTGAGTGACCACGAGTGGCGGGTGGGGGTTACCTGCACAGTTGTGACGATTAAGTTAAGGCTTTTCCCAGGAGATCCGAGTTCGGGTGCAGAAGTGTAGGAATGACTGGTAGGAGGAACGCTTACCAGTATTGTCGGTAGAAGTCAAGTCGACTTCCACCGGCCCGCAGTCCGCAGCCGGCTGCGCCCGCCGAGCCGTGCGAGCCTTAGCGAGTCGACTTGCGCCGGTGCGGACCATGGGTGGAAGTCGACTCAAAACGATTGCGAGCGGCCACGCGAGTGGTATGAATCGAACACCACGAGCTGATCATCGCAAAGGAGGCCCCTCTTGCATCGGTAGAGCGCGCGGAAGATTCGACAGGGGGAGCAGGCAACTGCGCGCTCGAACACGAAGATGATGAATTATTCAAGCTTCATGTAACTGGCAGTCAGTACTGATAATCGAGGCAGATCGAGTCTCTCATAAACATCCTGCCAGTACACACATCTTCGAACATCCGGCAGGTGCTTGGTCACCTGCTTCAAGTAGAGGTAAGTTTGCCACTCTTGAACTCTCTGCTCCGCTTCAGCTTCTACTCTTGCAGGCAGAGCCATTGTCAGACTATGCATCATCTTGGTTCCTGTTACTGAAGGCTTTCTGCAGCCAGCCGAATGCCCGTCCGCCAACAGCCTCTTAGCTACACCGACACTGGCGCTGTGGCTTCTGCAGTGCAACCGGTGCGTCAAACTTGTCTGCTCACTCTGCCGAATGCGTAGCATTCTCGACCAAATGCCTGGCGCGTCTTGCTGATATGACTGTTGCCATGAGTAGCCTTGCCAGCCTCGAAACCGTCGCCAAGGCCGACGAGCAGCGATTGCAAAAGTGGTCGCGCAGCTTTGCTCGGCAGGCGAAGGCTCTGCAGAACAGGAGACTGCGCTTGTGCGGCGAGAGGAGGAGGCAAGGGCGACACAGGCTGCGGCCGAAGCCCTCGCTGCAGTGATGAGCCAGCGGAAGCAACCGTGAGCTGCATGACTGTATCGAAAATACGGCAGTAACGTCTGACCTGACCTCATGGGACCGCTGTCAGAACGTAGGAAGCAAGCGACGCTACTGTCCTTCAGCCGTCATCGCCCAGAAGAACAATTCGGCGATCTCCGTCACCTCATATTCCGCTCAACTTTGTGACCGAGCGCTTTAAAAATGCACTGTGAGACAAAAAGACGTATTTGATATCAAAGCTACAAGGACCTGCCTTTCTTGTGTCAAGCTCTCTGAATCGAGTGTGACCTTTGCATTGTTGGTGTGGGCTTGTAGAGCGGCCTTCAAAGTGGCAAGGGGCCTGAGCGCAGCGTGTCGGTTTGCTGCGGCAAGCCGAGCCCGCACTGGGCGGGCGCCTCAGTTGTGGGCAGGACCAAAGCCCAGCCTTGGCCTCCCCTTTGTTGTCCCGCGGCAACAGCTCTCACCCAAATCCCTTTCGCACAGCTCTCTCATTCGTTACACAAGGATGACCAGGGCCCTAAGACCCAGTCAGGTTTTCTCTCTGTTCTTGGTTCTGTAATTAGTTCTTCACCTACTCCTTCCCCTCACGCTTAGACCGGAGAGCTACCCAACGGTGTCAGATTAACAACCTTGACTAGCTCACATCAGTGCTGCTGATCCTGAGATGTAGCTTGGCTATTATCACCTCAGTTCAATGAGAAGACCAAGAATGGTTGAAGAAAGCTTTATTACGAGATTAAGTTCAACCAGTAAGTTGAGTGATTTGCAGGACAGAGCAAAGAAGTGAAGCAAAGATAGAGAGAGAGAGCGACAGCTCAAGATCAACTGTATGTGGGATATAGGTTGTTGGGGAACAAGGGGAGCGAAAGCAAGGAGAACGTGATGAAGGGAAAGCGCTCAGGCCGCCGGAAAGGAAACGATGGACTGGGTACTCGACAAAAAGATGAACTGAAACATTATGAAACTAAACTCCATACAACTGATTTTCCACTTGAGCTGTCTGGCTTCGACCTAGACGCGATAAACTTGGCCAACGTCGAGGTTTTTACCTCAGTACAGGTCAGCCGCTATCGCTTGCATCTCTGCTAGCGCAGTTACCGCCTACGAGTCTTGCTCGGTGTCGGCCTCAGATCTCTCCGAAATGACTTGACTGAAGCGTTGCACCCCCATCCTAACTTCACCTCATTCGAAAGCCATCCCTCCTTCTTCCTGACAACCCACTCATTTCCTCTCGAATGCCAATACCACATAAAAACAAAAACCACCTTGTCCTTGGCCCCTTGTCGTCCGTGTCCAGTCGTCTCAACCTCTTCACTGGTGCCTCATCGAGAGGTGGACACCATCGCCCTTTCAGCCGTCCAACTCAGCACCGATACCGCAATCTTACCGGATTGTAGTCCAGCCGAACGCCCTCGAGTGCTCCAGCTGCAGCAGTTCGCCCTCACCTCCGCTTCAGCCACTTCCAGGCAGACAATCGCCTGCCTTGCTCGCTTGCTATGACAGCGTTACAAACAGGATAACACTACTCCTCCGACTTTTGGGAGTCCTCTTGTCACTCATTTCAGCCATTGCGTCTCATTCTTGTCTTGCTTTTGTTGCCAGGATGCTCACCTTTGCACGTGCCCCATCTGAGCTGCCGCCGTCGGCCAAGTGCTCGCGAGCGCGACGTTCGACTTAAGCCCGCCCGCCCGCCCTGGCTGACTGGTCGCCGCCGCCCAAGTTCAACCGGGCGCCAAGCGCTAGCTCGGCCGAGCGCGCGCCTGCCAGCTCTTCCGCCACGCGCACAGCAGACATAAGAAGAGCACCATTCGAAAGGTATTATTCGGGATCTTCCAGCAGTATAACCCTCATCACTACTCGACCTCGTTTGATTCGAATGCGACCCCAAACACTCATCAGTCCCATTCGACTCAATTTCCGGGCCCGAGCCGCAGTCACCCGCAATTCGCCAGGCCCTGCCAGGCCCGGCCCGCAATCCGGCGGCAGTCCCGTTTGATTCGAATCCGACGGACAACAAGGGGTAGGAGGGCAAGGGGAGGTTCCAGGCCGCCATCCCCCTCCCGTCTCGTCGGTTCGTCGTTTGCGACATAGGTGTGCAGCTTGTTTGATGATCAGACGGTTGTTACAACAGGCAGGGGGGATGGTTTCGAAAGGGGGCGGCTGGGGCTCATAAACGTTGAGTAGGTGCTGCCTAGCATGTAATACTCTCTCTTAATTTCAACACCGCGTTGACACTGCATTCGAACTTGGCGCTCCCCTGCTCGAGCAGGGCAATCCCTTGCCCATCAGTGTCGGCAGACTGATGAGGCACGGCATCAACGGAGGGCGCTCGGCGATAACCCTGAAGGCGGGGGGGTTCAGGAGCGCTGCCGATCCGCATGGCTCCGGATCAGAATGGCTCCGGTCCACGCCTCAGCAGCAACGCTGCCTGCCACACCCTGTTGCCTCCTTCACTGGCGCCAGCCGTTCAGTCATAAAGTTTGCTCCACTTGTGCTGGACTGGAAATCCAAATCATATACTGGGGGAAATTAATCCGCGGTCTAGCGGGCACAGGGGCTACGGAAGCGAGCGGGTTTACGGTTCCAATTGTTCCTGGTTCAGGAGCTGGCTTCATCTGCGGACGCAGACGCGCCGAGGAGAAGCGGCCCCTGACCTGCCCCCCCCACTGCTGGCTAGAGCCCGGCCCGCACATGTCACGGCCCTACGGATTAACGCGCCAGTTTCCTGGCAGATAGTTTCTGGAACGGCAAAATTGTTGCTACTTCAGAAATGAAGTTTGCAGTCTCATGATGTGCATGCCGCTAGAGGAGAGCGCTCTGTTTTCTGCCTTTCGCACGTGTGATCGGCGCAAGTAGTAAGCGAGCAGCCTGAAGAGCCTTCCCAATTCGTGGATCCTTCGTGATGCCGCGCGTCGATCCTTTTGCCAGCCCACATCGATGGACGTCTGCACCGGACACCCAGCGTTCCTTTCGCTTTGCTCCTACGTACACTCGAAACTTCCTCCCGTCTCTCTACCTCGAGCACTAATATATTACATACTGCGCTTCTCCACTAAGACCTTATCATCTCCAGCAACGGCCGTTTGCTTGCTTGCTCGCCGCGCATTCACGCGAAGGCAAGGTGGCGCCTCGTCCCCGGAGACCAAACGCCGATCCGGTCATCCGATGCCCAAGGCTAGCTGACGAGGGGATACGGTTGTACATCACCGTTGCATCAACATGCAGATGATGCCAGTCGATAATGGTTGGGGACCGGATTCTGCGCCGTTGCTGGTAAGGAACATCGGAAGCTTTTACGGCGCTTGCAGTTCGCGTCAGTGGGAAGGGAGCGGATACGAATCCCATCACGACGTGACTGCCGTGAGTCGAACCATGGCTTGTGCTCGAATGATACACACGTACACTCTGAAGTCGTCGCTTTGCGCGACTTGCCCAACTGACGTCCCTTGCCCTTGACTTTGTGGTCGTGCCAGCCGGACTTCATGCGTGCGAGTGGGCCCGACCACATCGCGCAGCCGCCTGGAGCAGCCCAATACCTGTCATATCCACCTTGGACCATCATAAAGAGACCGGAGGCTCGATCCCATCATTCGCCCAGGCTCGCCATCGGCACAGAGCAGCCTGCATTATCCGTGTCACCCTTTGCTGCCTTCCTTCGGTCAGGCCCATCGAACATAATCCACCCACAAGTCGACAAGCATACCGCAGCTGAACTGCGTCAACCTCAAATATCACGACTCAGTGCAAACGACTCGCATTCAGGCTCTATACCACCTTTAACCCAATGGACTGCCAACGGTGCAGGGGAGAAGTGGCTGTGTGGCCTTCCCCAAAACGCCGTTAACGGATCGTCGGTCCCGTCACAGCTAGGCGTGTGTCAGTCCTCGGCTCTGTGTGCAAATGACCTGGAGTATCGTATGTGGCTTGTGAAACAGGTTAGTCATCCCATCACGCTCTCCAGCATGGTGTGCAGGGACTAGGAGCCGTCAGCCCCCGCTGGAAATCTGAACGGTGGAAGCCAGCTCAATTGTTGGTTGGCTGAAAGTCAGCAAGCTCACCAGATGGAGCATGAATAGCAGTTGTGCACACGCCCCGTACCTCAAAGCAAAGAAGACTCCATGTTGGGAAGCTCGACACTTGGCCGCTTCAACACGGTGTTGAATACCAAGCCAACACCGCAACCGGGCTCACAGCAAATGTCGAATCACCTCTCGGTCATGGCTCCAGAACTGTCCAGTGATTCGACGGCTTCAAAGGGTGATCTTAGGAAATATCGGCTACCACGCCGAAAGCACGACGCGCCCCCCAGGGATTCAAACAGACGCCGACACCCTTGCGAGCTATGCACGCTGCCCGCGAAGACATTCGCAAGACCGTCGGCGCTCGTTATTCACATGCTGACGCATACCTTAGAACAACGTGAGTACTGACTCACCTTCTTATGAGCTGGTAGAGTATTTACAGTCCGTTTCACACTCAGCAGCCTTTGTTGGCACAGCAAGGTGAGCGCCATGAGCGCTAACTGACACAACTTATCCTGCCATTGCCAGCCCACGAATGCACAGTTTGCCATAGACGTTTCTCTGTCCAGTCCAACCTCAAGCGACACGAAAAGCTACACACCAGAAATACTGAGCAAGGCTTGACCAAGTGAGTTGCAATGCCCAGATTAGTATATGTTAGGTTCAAGTCCAGGTAGGTCAATACTGGTTGGATGAGGTACGGATGGCGCAC
>Ga0233341_1000044_pt1 | contig 15368 bp, 7 predicted proteins | sample GEONDECOMP247_FD_180672 | JGI IMG/M metagenome (GOLD analysis project Ga0233341, IMG submission 180672) | Leaf litter microbial communities from Shasta-Trinity National Forest, California, United States - GEON-DECOMP-247 | ecosystem: Environmental > Terrestrial > Plant litter > Unclassified...
CTAAGCCCGAGCCCGACGAGGAAGGGCACCGGAGGAAGTGGGACGAGTGGCGGTGGCGGAGTGGTTGGACCTGACCTGATGGGGACTGCGACGGTGCTGGGGTTGGTGCGGGTGGTGCAGCATGGACTGTCCCTGTATGGCTTGGGAGCTGTGATGGTCGAAACTGGAACCATCCTGGCCGAAGCGCTCGGAATCAGCGTCGTCGTGGGTGGGCTGTCGACCGAGCCAGCCACTCGCAAGCTGTCCGAGGGCGACGGCCTCCTGTGCGACCTCACCATCGCAGGGCTCGACAATTTCAAGTACGACATCGCCGAACCGCTCCTCTCGATCACTTCCGACGACTCGACCCTCCCGCCCCAGCTCCTCGCCGCACTCCTCTCCACCGTCATCGCGGCCCGGGCCAAGCTCGCCTCGCTCAACGTCCCGGCCGTCCCCAAGGACCCGTTCGAGCGCCGCGCAAAGTTCTCCCGCGCCGTGCGCGCCTTCCAGCGCCAGCATAAGCTTGACGGCCTACCTTTCCTCTCTCTCGGGCTCCTGCGGACCCTGCAGGAACTGTACGCCAAGGCCGAGTCCATCTCGCGCCTCAACCTACCCGGGATCGCAGGGCGCGCGCTCCGGAGCAGGCTGGACGAGCACGCCAACGCCCTGCCGGGACGGGCCGCGGCTGCACTGCTGGGTCACGGCGAGGAGGCCGAGACATCCAGCATGGACGCACTGTTCCGCGAGGTTGAGCGGGGTGCGGGAGGCAACACGGTGGGGAGGCTGTGGGGGGTCCGCGCGGCCAAGAAGCACAAGGACGGCAAAACTGAGAGGGACAAGGAAGGCGAGGCGACCGACGCTGGGGCGGTGACGAGCGAGGGCGAGGGACTGCATGGGCTGCAGAGGGGGTTGGGCGTACTGTCGTCGGTCAGGAGGGGCGCGGGCCGGGCTGTGGGAAGGATAGGCGACAACCTCGGCCTGACCGACAACACCGCGCCCAGTTTGGTCGTCTCGCCCGACACCAACACTAGGGAACCCTCCCCCGAGCCATCAACCGAGAGGAGCAGGCACGGACACGGTCCCTCCGCCTCGGCCTCGCTCTCTTCCAACTTGCTCTCGCTGCCGAACGCATTCACCAAATCGCGCAAGGGCTCGGTCGAAAGCCTCGGCTCCGACTGGACCAACGTGCGCTCACCGCTGTCGCTCGCGCCCTCGACCGGGTCGGCCGGGGCGACCTCGCCTTTGAGCTTGAACGGTGGGTTGCCGGCGCGGACCGTCAGCGAGGCCTTCGTCGGCACCGCTACAAGAAAGATAAATGGCCTCGGGATCGATTCGTACGACTACGACCTGGCACTGTCGGCATCAGACGTGTCTTTTCTTGAGGAGGACGATGATCCGGCCGCCATTGTCAGCCACGGGAAGCGCCCGCCCGTCCGCCGGCGCCACACGGTCAACCTCACCGCCGATGCGCCGCGCCCCTGGCAGTGGCTCGCGCCGCGCCGGCTCGAGCTAGACGTCAAGCTACGCACGACCGCATTCGCGCTTGCTCGACAAGAGCGCGAGCTTGCCGACCTCCTCGCCGCCCTCCGAACCGTCAAGGCGTCCTACGCCACCGCGCTGGTGTCCCTGCGCGAGCCCGTCGCGGCGCGCCAGACCCACGTGCGCGAGCTCGAAGGCCGCGCGCGCGCGCTACAGGACCACGTCGACTCGCTGCTGGCGCCCGGGTCGGACTTGGCCGCGCTGGGCGAACGGTCGCAGCGCATGGCCTTCAGTCAGAACCTGGTCGAGGAGAAGACGCAGGAGGTGCTCGCTTTCAGGCGGAACGTGATCGGGCGGCTGGCCGAGGGCGGCGAGATGGACAGGGAGACTAGGGCGTTTGAGGAGGGCGGCAGGGGGGACAAGGGAATGAGGAGTTTGGTGAATCAGTTGGAGAGGGGAGGGGCGTTTTATGCGCATGTGAGGGGGAGGGTGTGGTGGTACCTGGTTGGGCAGTGGGTCGGTGGGGGAGGGAAAGGGGACGTGGATGGGGATGAGGAGGGGAAGGTGCAGGCACCGGAGGTGGGTCATGTCGAGGGCCCGGGGCCGGAAGAGGAGGTTATCGAAAGTGAGCGGGATTGACGAGGGGTGAGCTGAGGGGTACCTTTGCTTTCTCTCTCCAAGCATGCCGGCAAGGTCGCTATGTGAATAGTACGTGAAACCAATCGTCTTCCGCGATGTCAGTCGTTCGCTACGGTCGATTAGTGCGACGCGAGCTCCACCCCCTACCGGGTCCCCCGCCCCGGTCCAGCGCGCGTGCGTCCCTCTCTCTCCCGAGCCCACGTTGACCCACGCGTGATTGCTTGGAAAGGGCGGGAGATTGATTGCAGAAACAGACGGGCGGCTACTTCTTCTTGCCCTTGCTGCCCTTCTTCTTGCCTCCGCCGGTCCCGGTCCCGGTCCCATTCCTGGTCCGGCCGCCCGTCTGGTCGGCCGTGGCCGCCACCTCAACCGGTGCCGGAGTGCCCGCCCTGGTCGTCGCGGCCGAGGGCGCGGTCGAGGGCGCGGTCGAGGGCGCGGCTGAATCCTGCCCCTCGATCTGCTTCGCCCACAAATCTGAAATCACCAGACGAGTCACGAGTCAGTGACGATCGATCTCGGCAGGATCGCGGAACACGGGGAAGAAGACGCAGGGACGGGTGACTGACCAGCGTACACCCCACCTTGTGCGAGCAGCTCGGAGTGGCTTCCCGACTCGACGATCCTTCCCTCCTCCAGAACGTGAATCTGGTCACATTGAACCACTGTACTGAGCCTGTGGGCGATCGCAAGCGTCGTTCTTCCCTTGCTGAGGCGATTGAGCTCGCCCTGGATCTGGCGCTCGTTGGCCGTGTCGAGCGCCGAGGTTGCCTCGTCGAGCAGGAGCAGCGCCGGGTTCTTGAGGATCACCCGCGCGATCGCGATCCGCTGCTTCTCACCGCCAGACAGGCGCTGGCCACGCTCGCCGACACGGGTCTCGTACTGATCAGGGAAGCTCATGATCCTGTCGTGGATCGAGGCAGCCTTGGCGGCCGCGACGATCTCGTCCTCTGAAGGGCCCCACCCATCGGGCCGGACGGCCCCATAGGCAATATTGAACTGCAGCCCATCAATCAACCAAGTCAGCACAAGGCCTCCACCTCCGCAAACTCTCAAAAACAGGACATGATCCTACCCTCGCGGTCTCATTGAACAAGATTGACTCCTGCGGGACGAGGCCGATGTTGTGCCTCAAGCTCTGCTGGGTGAGGTCCCTGATGTCGGCGCCATCAATCTTGATGCTCCCCTCAGTCACGTCGTAGAACCTGTACAGCAGCCGCATGATGGTGCTCTTGCCCCCGCCCGAGGGCCCAACCAGGGCGACTGAGTGCCCGGCCTCGATCTTGAAGCTGACGCCCTTTAGCGTATGCGACTTTCCGCCGTCGTAGCTGAACTTGACGTCGTTGAACTCGACCCCGCCGTCGCCGACGACTAGTTCCTTGGCCTCGGGGCGGTCAACGATATCCTTCTCCTCCTGGAGGAGCTCAATTAGCTGCTCCGTGTCGACCAGGTTGCTCATAATCTGGCGGTAAACCGAAGCGATCCGGTTCAGAGGCGCGTACAGCTGGTTCAGGTACGACACGAACGTCACGCTGCAGGACCAACAGCCACCATTGAGCTTCCAACCTTGTCGTTGTAATGCAGTCTGAACGGGTTTGACTTACTAGGACCCGATGTCCATCTCGCCGCTGACGACCCTCCCCGCGAGCACGAAGGAGCACGCGAGCAAACCGAGCGAGGAGATGCCGTCCTGGATGAGTGAGAGCGAGTTCCAGGCCGAGTAAACCGCAAACGCGCCCTTTTGGTAGGAACGCATAGAGTTGAGCAGCCTGTTCGACTCAAACCGCTCCGAGGTGAAGATCTTGACAGTCTCGTAGTTGAAGAGGGTGTCGGTCTTGATCTGGTGCATGAGCTGGTTCTCGTCGCGCAGCTGGCGGACCATCTTGATGCGCGACTCGGCCAGCGTGAGCGAGGTGGACACGAAAATGAACGACACGACCAGGACGATCCCGACGATGGTGATCCCATACCGTACCCAGAGCACGACGACGGCGAGTGGAAGGTCGAGCAGGATCGGGGACCAGTCGAACACGAGTGATTGAAAAAAGTTGTTGATCGCGTCCGAGCGGCTGAGGATCCTGAGCAGCTCGCCCGTCCGGCGGCGGGTGTGGTACGACAGCGACAAGTTGAGGAGCGTGTCAAACGAAAGCTGAGACATCTCACGCTCACTGAACTGTTCAATCGGAAGCCAGAGATACCGGTACAGCACTGCAGCGCAACCGAGCAGAGGAATGAGCAACACAGCAAGCCGATAATTGTGCTCGGTGGGACGGAGTGAGGCTTACTCTGGTTGGTATCTTGCAGGAACGACAGCAAAACGTACAGCCCCACATTCAGGTACGGCGGCCTGCCCTCGACCAGGTCCTGGATCACCCGTCCGAAAAGGATCGGGGTGGCCACGTTGACAACCCGCTTGAGGAGCATCAGAAACACGCACACCACCGCGAGCGCCTGGAGCGATCGCGACTTTGAGGGCCACAAGTAAGGGAACAGGACCTTGATTCGGGTAAAGAAGGCCAGGAACGAGAGCGACTTGGGGTCTGGGGGCCGGTTCGACGGCGGCCGAGACGCGCGGAGCGTGTTCTTGGGCATCAGGGGCGCGGGGGTGCCGTAGTCGGCCGAGGCGACGGTGGCGTCGTCGTTGTTGGCGGTCCCGTCGGGGTTGAGGAGCGAGGTGCGCTCGCCTGCGGCGCTGTCGGCAATCGGGGCGTAGGCTGGCCTGTACAAGACTGGAGTAAGGGACAGGAGCAGTCCGGTGTAGAGAAGCAACCGAAGGGCGACGAAGCCGACGGTGAAGGATGCGAGCGGCCCGGTCGATCGGCCCAGTGTGGGGTCCAGGCGGAGGACAGTGGCGAGGTAGCTGATGGCAGCCAGCTCTAGCGCCCAGCCGATGACGGCAAACATTTTAAGGTAGATTGCCTTGAACGAATCGAGCCCGACCGTGCGCTCGTCCCAAATGAGTCCCGCGCCGAGGCCGGCCAACGCTGCGAGGCCTCCGGCCGTGTACTCAATCGAGTGCGCGAACAAGGGCAAGCTGGGCGTCATCTCCTGCTTGATCAAACTAGCAATCACGTGCGCAGCTCCTTCGGCGAAGTAGCCTGCGCCAATCAAGTATACCAGCCCCAGGATTAAACCCTTCCTAATCTGGCCAGGCGCCTTGACGACGACAGCCTCAACCTCGCCCTCGTCTCCATCCGCACCAGCCTTGGCCTGGTTCCCCCTCGCCTGCGGGTTACTCGACGGTGGAAGAGGCTCATCCTCCTCAGCTGGTCCCTCCCAACCCTGAGCCTGGATCTTGTCCATCATGGCGAGGAAAGCGCGCGCGGCAAGGCGGAGGACGAGGATACCTAGGAGCGTGGCCGGGAGGGCGAGGCGCACTTGGGAGAGCGACGAGAGCCCATTATGGACTGGATCGAGGCCAGTGGTGGCCATGATCGGGGGTTCGGTTGGTAGTGACTGATCTGGCTGCCAGTCGCGTGAGGACCAGGGGAGACTTCTCATCCGCAGCATGGCCACGCGTCAGCCCGCGCCGCGCGCCCGTCCGCCCGACTGGCCCGAGCCAGCCAACTCCGAGCTCGGGCACAAAGCCATCCCGCGCGATCCGATCTCGCCGCTCGGATCAACGGAAAATCGCCATTCCCGGCCCCGCGTTTCGTTTCATCACTTCGCTCAGTTCAGAACCCCTGCGCCCCGTTTGTCCCACGAGAGCGAGCGTCGGGCGACTCACGTGCCCTCGCCCAGTCCCGAGCCTGGTCTCGCCACCGGACGGCGGGACGTCCGGCGGGTCTAGAACGTCCATAGTGTTGTCGTCTCTCACAAGCACGCGCTTCTGTTTAGTCTGCCTCTTCCCAACATGCAATGCAAACCTGCTCCTCCTCCCTGCTCCCCGCCAGTCACGCGCGATCAAGCCTTTGCCGCGTCGAGCAGGGCCTTCTTCAGCTCCTCTGCCTGGCTGTTGGTCTTGATCCGGACCCTGAATGCCTGCGGGTTGGCGCCGTCAAACCCAACAAACTCGACAAAGCTCTTGTTGACGGTCGCCCCAAAGGTCGGAATCAGCCGGAAGTTGGCCACGACCTTGCCGTTGACCTCGTTCCTGGCTAGGACCCGCCGGACCTTTTTGTCGCCGTCGTCCTTCTCCTTGATCATGAACTTGACCACGCCCTGTTCGTCCGCCTCTGCACCCTTGAGCTTCCACAGCTTGACGCGGTACTCGTGCAGGACGCTCTCTCCCTCCTCTCCCGCGCCGGCCGACGCGAAAGGGTTGCCGCCCGGGGTGCTGTTGGTTGCAGGCGCGCCGTCCTCGGGCGCGGTCGCGCCGTCGTCGTCTCCGCCCGTGCCGGCCGAGGGAGCAGGACTCGGGCTTGCTCCTGCCGGGGCAGCTGCCGCTCCAAAGCTGAAGGCAGCAGGGGCAGCGACCAACGAGGCGGGTGCGGGCGCCGGCGCTCCGAACGCGAAGGGCGCGGCCGGCTTGGCACTGCCTCCGAACCCTCCAAACACGGACGGTGGCGAGGCAGCCGATCCAGACCCGAGGGAAGACCCAAAGCTAAACCCTGCCGCTCCCCCAGCTACGCCACCTCCCGGAGTGACCTTCTTGTCGCCGAGCGCTGCGCCGAACCCGAAGCTAGGTGGGCTGCCCGCTCCGAACGAACTCGCGATGGGCGGCGACCCGGCGGGGGCACCAAAGCCGAATGCCGACGGCTTGGTAGGCGTTGACTGAGCGGGTCCCCCGAAGCTGAAGGCAGGCGCGGAGGGCGCAGCCTTGACCTCGGCCTTGGAGTGGTCTTCATTCTTTGGTGAGTCTCCCTTGGCGATAGCTCCGAAGGTTGCCCCAAAGTTAAACTTGCCGCCCGGCGCAGCTCCGGCCGGCTTGATCGACTCCTCGGGCGATGCACTCCGTCCAAACCGCAACGGACTTGGCGCCGCGGGCGTGTTGGCCAGCTTGACGACCGAGGCAGGCGTCGGAAGCGCGGCCGGCTTGGGAGACGGAGGCGCCACGAACGAGCTTGCCGCGGCGGCCTTAGCCACCGGGGCCGCCACCGGGGCCGCCACCGGGGCCGCCACCGGGGCCGCCACCGGGGCCGAGCCTGGCGCGCTCGCGCCGATCGGGAACGAAAAAGCGCTCTTCTCGGCTCCCTTCTCTGGTGCGCCGAATTTTGGGGTGAACCCGCCGGCAACGGGGCCGGTCGAGGAGGCGGTCGGGGCCTTGATGATTTGTCCCCCGAACGAAAAGGAGGCCGGTGGCGCAGGCGGCGCGATCCCAGCCTTGGCTGGCGCTGCAGGCTTGGGTGCGGGTGGTGTAGTGACGATGGAAGGAACTGCAGCAGCCTTGGCAGCCGGAGCTTTGGCTTGTACCTGGTCCACCTGGTCCATCTCGTCGTCGCCCTCGTCCGCGTCCAACTCGACTCCGTCAATCTTTCCTCCAGCCTTGATGTAATCCGTCATGACTGTTCCCCTGAACTCGCAGTACTGCATCAGGATCTTGGTCAATGGCTCGGCCAGGTCGGCGAACACGTCCGCCTCGACCTGAGCCTGCACTGCCGACACGAGCGACTCGTTGAGGCCCCGGCACGCGAGGAAGTATGTCAGGTCCGCCGACGGCGTGGCTGCCTCTGGCGACGAGAACGAGACCGATTCGGGCTTGATGCCGGTGGGTGCCGAGGCGGCAGCGCCGAAGGTGAAGGGAGCATTACTGGAAGGCTTGAGGGCGGCGGGCGGGTTGGCAGAGGGAGTGAACGAGAAGGGCGCGGTGGCGGCGCCGTTGGTCTTGGCGGGAGGCGCGCCAAAGGATGGAACGGCCGGGGTGATCGCTGAGGCTGGAGTTGGGTTGAAGCCGAAGCCGCCAAATGCTGGAGGAGGGGCGGGTGCTGAAGTGTTGGTAGCCGGTTTGGGCGCAGCGAGCGCCGCGAACGGGTTGCCAGCTGGAGCGCCAAAGGGCGAGCCAGTCCCAGCGGGCGCACCAAAACCGCCAAAGATGGGCGCAGCCTGGAGGGTACATCAGTCATCAGTTTTAGCAAAAATAAATAAAAACGTCCAGGTCTGTGGCGCGAGGGAGGGGGAGATGGGGGAGCCTACCGGAGCGGTGGGTGTGGCCTTTTGGGGAGTGTTGCCCGGCGTTTTGCGCTGAGGGAGTGATCGAATCCTGAACAAGATCAACAGGTTAGTATGACTTGTTGATGAGGGTGGTAGGTTGAAAGGACTGAATTGATTGCGAGTTACTTTCTGACTGCTACTTCAGCCTCGGGCGCCTTTGAGAATCCCTCCCCAATCTAATCAACAAACGCACAACACAACATTAGCTCGCTCACAATGACTATATGTCAACCGCTTACTTACCGTGTGCTCGCCATCCTCCTCCCCGTCCCGGTCGCGGTCGCTGCACGTTTGAGAAGGGTCCACCCAGCTTAGCAGTCAGCCCTGGTCTCGGACTAGACCTCGACAGATGGGCAGTTGGTGTGCTGACTTACGTTAGCTGCTTGTCCGCTTCGCGCTTTCCCATGTTTGCTGCTTGATGTCGCTCAACGGGCTGAGTCTCTAGTGTGGATGCTTCTGTCAGGCTCGACCCTCCTGCCCGGCCCAGCCCAGGCTTTGGCTACGCCGCTTCATCTTCTGCCCAGCCCGATTCTCGATTCGCCCCGCCCCTCCGCGCCACTCGCACACAAACGCACCCACCGCGGCCGACCGTCACGGCTCTTCGAACGGTGAACGATTCGGTAGGGCTACATCCCAGATGCCTCATTTTGGTACCACAACTTTCCGCGTAGGGAGTAGGATGCACGGGACGGGAACCCTCGAGCGCGGATGCGCGGGCGAGCTCGAGAGCAGATCCGACTCGGGCGAGCCCGAGCGCGGGCGCGGGCTTGCCTGGCTGGTGCAATGGACCCGTGGGGGCCAGCTGGCGGCGGGGTCGTGCGTTGAGCTCAGAGCGACAAAACTCAGTCGGCAACCGAAACCAACGTCTGGAACACGCTTCGAATTGGTATTCTATACCAACTAGTCCAACAACGGCAGCCTAAGACGTCGACTTCAGCTCCGGGTTTGTTGTGGTTGTTTGAGTGGTGATGGCGGCAGCTCGAGCTCAGGCTGGCACCGCAGGCGGGAGTGCACTCCTCCTCAGGCTATTCGAGTCAAGCTTCTTCAACGTTCATCTGGCAGTCGGATAGTAAGTCAACCAATCGCTCCGATCAAGTGGGGGTGGCTAGCTGGTTGTGGTCCGAGCTGAGCTGAGCTGAGCTGATGTGTGTGTGTTAGCCTCAAAACATACCCTTCCTCGATTGGGATTACTCACTACCTAGTACGCAGGCTGAGGCAGTTTGACAGGGATGACGTTGAATTCTACTGGCCCCAGCTTTGGTAAGATACACACTGCTATTGGTGTTGTTACGAGCTGAGCGAGCTACGTCGGTCACCACACCGCTTGACCGCGCCGAGCTAACCAGCTCGTTTGATGTGCAGTTACCTGGTTATCACACGTTCTACCAAGAGTGTAGCTCTCGAAAACTTTATTCTTGATCGTTGCCAGGAGGATGCTCACATCGCAGTCATCGTACGTTACACCGCTGGCAACCACTACTCCACCAAAGCTTGGGCTCAACTCCGCCCACAACGTCAGCCCGGTGAGACTCAATCGGCTAACCGACTGGCCCCTTTTTGTGCAGACGCTTTGGTACCTCCAATCATCTCTGACCGACTTGTCCAACCCGGCCGCGGTCAAGGTCCACCCCGAGCAGTTCGCCACCTGCTCGCGCCTGCTCAACCGAATTCAAGCCATCATCTTCACAGACCCGCCTTTCCCATCCTCCTCAGACCCAGCACCGCCTTCGTTCCTCGACGCGGTCCTGCGCCGTTCAAAGGAAAAGGTCAACGCCCCCGTCGCGGCCGTCGTCGGCATGAGCCTCATGGCTGCGGGGGTCGGCTTGCCCCACCTGGTCGAGAGCGAGGGGCAGGTCGTGCTCGACCAGGGGAGGAGTGGGGAGTACGCCCCAAAGGGTGGTGCCGGCCAGGTGGGCAGGGGAGGGGGTGAGGACGACGACAGCGGGAGCGACGAGGACCACTCCAGGCGTGCCACGCCAACAAAGCCCAGCGCGCCAGGCCGGAAGCCGCCACCTTCACTCCTCGCCAAGGGCAAACACTCGGGGAAGCCCCAGCCGAAACGGAATCAGACCTCGCCCGTGATGCCCAATTACGTCCCCGGTGCGCCGCTCCAGGCCGAGGGCAGGGGCGCGTTCGAGGCCTTCAAGGCGGCCCCGCTCAAGTTCTCGCTCGACTCGCCAAGGGCAGGAACAATGTCGGTCCCGTCGACGCCCAAAAGCGGTACCAACGGATCACCCAACCCGAGCTGGTCGTCCGAAAGTCCGGTGGTGGGTTCGCTTGATGGAGGCTCGACGTTAGGGTCGAGCACCAGGGCGTCGCGCAAGAAGGGACTCCCTACCAGCCACACAAGCCCCTCGCTCTCAGTCCCGTCGCTCCCTCACACTTCAGCATCGGTCCCTTACCTCCCTACCGGATCGCCAAACTCGTCACTCACCGCGCTCAACAGCTCGACCGTGCCCGGCTATGGCCTCCCGCCCTCGTTCCTCAGCCACCTGCTCCTCCTCCAGGCCTGCCGCGAGCAGCTCGACCTCCTACGCAGCCTGCAGGACATCTCAACGCGGCTCGTACTCGTTCCAAAACCAGCCAGGCTGTCATCGCTCCGTGCCGAGCTGACCGTTCTCAACCATGGCCTGCCCCGAGGGTGTTCGCTCGGGATGGAGTCGCGCCCGTCGTCGAGCGCGGCCAAGCCAACCTCACCAGCCGAGACGGGCAAGCCTCCGCCTCACGCCAGGATCGTGCGTATTTCCCCCTCCGAGTCGGTCGTGCTCAACTCGGCCGACCGTGCCCCGTTCGTGATTCACGTCGAGGTCCTCGAGGGAGACCTCGACTTTGATCCGGCCAGGCGGCAAAACGCTGAGGACCTCAGGCGGGCCCTGAGGGAGCGCGAGGCGGGCTACGTCAGGGACAGGCTTATCAACCGATCAGGCGGCGAGGGCCTTCAAGCTCCCGGTTTCGACATGCGCCGCTCCGCGTCAGTTGGGAGCCATCGCTCAGCTCTGGGCTCGAGGGATCACAGCCCAGGCTCGGGGCTTGGGTTGGGACCGGCCGAGGGAGACATCGGCCTGGCCAACGGGGGCTCCACCGGCCCACCAACGCCACACTTGAGCGGAGAAGAGCCAGAGCGTGAGATGGACTTGGTCGAACAGCTGTACGGAGGAGGAGCGATCAGGGATGCCCCAATCGAGGTACCAGACCGCGAGGGGGAACCAATCCACAACAAAACTGCTGATGAGCAGGCTTGGATGTCAAAGGACGACACCCACTCTCAATCCTCGGTTAGGCCACCACTCAACAACCCAACCACTCCATCCTCTACTGCGTCTCGCCCACCAAACCAGCCCAACTCCAATGCAGGCCCGAGTCCGGGGGGCCGGTCAGTCTCGTCCCGGCCGCCCATTTCACTAGACGATTATGCCGAGCGGATGCGAATGGCCGCCATTATGCTGGCCCAGCTGGAGGCGAGCCAGGCAGCGAGTATGGGAGTCGTAGCTACGGGCACTGCCGTCGCCGGAGCCGTGGTCGGCTTGCCAGGTGCGACTGTGGCTGGGCTGGGTGGAGTGGTTGGGGCTGGACTGGGGGCTGTGGCCTCGAGGTTGCCATTTTCGAGGTCAACGCCTGGAACACCCTCCCAGGTTGGTCAGGGTTCGGCAGGGCTGAGTGCCCCTCTTGACACGGCATCCGCCGCCGCTGGTACCTCGGCTGTCGCTGGCGCCCCCGCGCTCAACGCGAGGGATGCGGCCTCGGCCCTGTCGGGTTCGGCCTCTGGCTCGCTTGGCCAGCCATCGTCTGCGCCTGCGCCAGCTGCTCCGCGCCAGCGGGTGCTCGCTCCGGCCGACGCGGCTGCAATCCGGGAGAGAATCATGACCGAGATGATGGCGCTCGAGGAGGAGAGGATGGAGCGGATGAAGGAGGCGGGCAAGCAGCGCGAGCGCAAGGGGCTCGCCTACTCGGCCAGCTCGACTGGCGGCGAGGTGGACGGGGCGGTCGTCGCTCGGGCGGTCAATAAGGATGACCCCTCGGGTGCAGTCTTCCGCGAGTCGTTTGCGCACAAGACGGAGCGGATCAGGAAGGCATCGCCCTACGGCCACCTCGCCAACTGGAACGTGATCTCGGTCATCGTCAAGACGGGCGCCGACCTCCGCCAGGAGCAGCTCGCGATCCAGCTCGTCAAGGAGTTCGGCAGGATCTGGCACGAGGAGAAGTGCCCATCATGGGTGTGCTACTTCCGCATCTTAGTCACCTCGGAAACGTCGGGCTTGATCGAGACCATCACCGACGCCGTGTCGGTTCACTCGCTCAAGAAGGACGCGTTCGCGAGGATGTCGGCCAGCTCAACACCGCTCGCGAGCTTCACCCTCTACGACCACTACCTCGAAACGTTTGGGACTGCTCAATCGGACGGAACCTTCACGCCGACCGGAACGCGGTGGGCAAAGGCGCAGGAGAACTTTGTCCAGTCGCTGGCGTCCTATTCGGTCATTTGTTACCTCCTGCAGCTCAAGGACCGCCACAACGGCAATATTCTCGTCGACAAGGACGGCCACCTGATACACATTGACTTCGGCTTCCTCCTATCGAACTCGCCCGGCGGGATGGGCTTCGAGATGGCCCCGTTCAAGCTCCCGCAGGACTACATCGACATCCTCGCCGCCGGCACCGCCCCGCCAACCGTCCGCGCCGCCAACGGCGCCCCAACCGCGGCCGACCCCAACGCCAACTCGCAGTTCACCTCGCCGGGCTTCCTGCGCTTCGTGTCGCTGTTCAAGCGCAACTTCCGGGTCGCACGCAAGCACGCCGAGCGGATCCTAACCCTGGTCGAGCTGATGCAGAAGGACTCGCGGCTGCCCTGCTTCGAGCTGGGTGAACGGAGCGTGCAGCTCCTCAGGGACCGCTTCGTGCTCAACCTGCCCGAGGGCAAGGCGGATGAGTTCGCCGAGGGCTTGGTCAGGGCGAGCGCGGGGAGTAGCTTCACGAGGCTGTACGAGTAAGTCCAGGTCTGGTCGGTGCCGTGTGGGTTGATGCCAGGGTTGTCGCTGACCGCTGCTTTTCGCGCTCGCGCAGCCTGTTCCAAGGTTACTCCAACGGTATCTTGTGAGGAAGCGATAGAAGGCAGGGATGCCTCGTGTGAGGGGAAGTGACTGTTGTATGGATGCCGTGCAAAGCTTGCTCAAGTGGTCAGGTTTAACTAGGAGCGCTCGTGAGGCCAACACTTGAGAAAAATAATGATAGTATTTGCAAGTTTGACGGTCAACAACGCTCTTTGCAAGACGCCAGTCCACGACGAGTGGACTTGGCGTTTGTTTTTATTTTAGTTTGGCTCTGCCCTGACGAACGACAGCACGCTCAGGACCGTCTCGGTCCCGGCCCGCCCGCTGTAGTCCTCGTCCTCGTCCGGGCGGGCGCACGCCCTGCCCGCCTCGCCAAGGTGCATATGCGGGCTGCCCACGAGCGTCTTGGTCGGGCTGCCTTCGTCGATGCTGGGGCGCGCGCGGAACAGGTCCACCGTCGGCAGGGTGCCGCGCCGGCTCCAGCCTCCCGTGGTGGTCTGGGTAGCGTTCGTGTCGACGCTGCCCGAGCGCTTCTCGCGCAGGGCGACTAGGCCGGCCTCGAAGTCGCTCGGGCGGCGGTGCGCGAGCTGGAGCTCATGCGAGTCGGAGCGGTGTTCGACGTCGATGCGCTGCTCGACCTTGACCTCGACCTGGCCAGCTAGGCCAGCGAGCTCGGTCCGGAACGTGGACCGCGCAGCGAGCGTTGTGACGAGCGAGAGCGTGTAGAGGCCGGGCAGGGCGACCCAGAAGGCCTCGGGCACGTTGGTGGTGGCGTAGTCGAGCGAGGGGAACGCGTTGCCGACGACGGCACCCGTCAGGGCCAGGACGGCTGTCGGCAGGCCTGTCTGGAGGCTGAGCGAGACGAGCCCGCGGAGGACGGCGTCGGTGCCCTCGTTGAAACCGGCCAGGAGCTTGCGCAGCCGGATCGCGAGGACCACCATTACGACCACGTCCGTCACCGCCGCCGGCCAAAGCCAGATCGATAGCGCCGTGTTGTACGAGATGAGCCCTAGCGAGTCCTCGTCCTTGAGCACGTATACCCACGCCGACGCGCACGTCAGAACCGAACCCGCCCACGAAAGCCCGATCGGGACCGCCATGGCGGCGTGGAAGAGGGCGTTGGTCTTGGGCTGGCGGAACAGGCGCGCGGCGCGGTGGACGAGGAACGTCTGGCATAGCAGAGCGACGCAGCCCGCAGGAAGGGGCGCGATCACGTCGACGATGGTCCCGCCCAGCATCGAGACCACGTCGCGCTTCTGCGAAGTCGTAAAGTGCCACACCTGCGCCAGGTTGAATGCGATCTGCGTCGTCTCGAGCAGCACGACCAGCCACACGAACAGCTTCATTATAAGCGTGTCACGGCGATAGAGGGACGTGTGGGTGTCTGCGAGAAGGTGATGAAGGAGAGGGGCGGACGAGCGTCAGCGGTGCAGCAGTGACGGTTTCGGTGGCGAAATAGCACGCGAGACTTGCAGGAACCCAGACTCTGGACGACGACTCCAAACACGAACAAGTGGAAGCACCATCTGCAAGGCCACATAAGCTCGCGCGGGTCAGTCTCGACTTGGTCCCCCCGTCGGCCGGCAGAAGATAACGCCGCGACGATCCTTGAGCCAGCCACGCTAGCCTAGCCAGCAGTGGGGACTCACCCGAGCAGTCCCGGCCCAAGCAGCGCTTCGGCATCGCTCTGGGAGGCGTAGTCGGTCGACATGGTGGTCGCTCTGGCGCTTGGTGGTTGGGCGGGAGGAGGACCGTTTGCGTGCTCGGAATGCGAAACGGGCGGGGAGGGGAAGGGGGTCACGAGAAGATGGGCGGGGATCGGGTACTGGCCACCTGGCGAAAGCGGCGCGGGCGACCCGAGTTTCGCGAGGTTCTGCCAACGAGGTTGAAGCCAGTGAACGGTTGAGGCGGAACAAGAGCCTCGTCGAGGAGTTGAAACGACAGGAAAAAGTTTGTGAAAAAAGGAAGGAAGGCATGTCGCTTCCGCCTCCGCCAGGACTCAAGTTGCGCCGCAAAAATATCGAGCGCCGGGGCACTAGTTTGGCGCGCGAGAAGGTCGCTCACGTCTGTCCCCAGCTCTGGCTTGGAGCGCTGGCCTCGGCCGGGCCGGGCCCCCGGCGCCCCCTGGAAATACCA
>Ga0233341_1000045_pt1 | contig 15318 bp, 19 predicted proteins | sample GEONDECOMP247_FD_180672 | JGI IMG/M metagenome (GOLD analysis project Ga0233341, IMG submission 180672) | Leaf litter microbial communities from Shasta-Trinity National Forest, California, United States - GEON-DECOMP-247 | ecosystem: Environmental > Terrestrial > Plant litter > Unclassified...
TGCCCCTTGGCTTTTCGAGCCGGGCAGTCAAGTCCGGACCAACCTAACCTCGTGGTTCTTGACCCTTTCAGACTGCGCTCGAGCGCGTTCTCGCGTCGTTCAAGACGCCGACCACTTTCTTCGACACGCTCAGCCTGACCAACCCCAAGGCGCTCAACATCCCCGACGCCGACAACGACCTCGAGCGCGAGCTCGAGTTGTAAGTCGGCCACACCTCGTCCCCTGTGATTGCACTCCCAAGCCCTCGATCGCTGACCCTCCTGCTTCCTCTTCCTCCCGCCCCCCCTTGCCCGCCTCCGCGCCCCGCCGCGTTCGCGCCACTCAGCTACAAGCAGTCGCTGTGGGCCGCCCAGCAGGCCGAGGCGCTCTACGCCAAGGCGGACCTGCCCTTCACCCGCCCGGACGACTACTTCGCCGAGATGCTCAAGACGGACCACCACATGTCGCTCATCCGCCAGTCGCTCCTCGACGAGTCAGCCGGCATCAAGGCCTCAGAGGACGCGCGCAAGCTGCGCGACGCCAAGAAGTTCGGCAAGAAGGTCCAGGTCGAGCGCCTCAAGGAGCGCGAGAAGGAGAAGAAGGACGTCGGCAAGCGCCTCGACCAGCTCAAGAAGCGCCGCAAGGGCGCCGACGGCGGCCTCGGCACGACCGAGGAGTTCGACATCGCGCTCGAGGAGGCCATCGCCGGGCCCGCCAAGAAGCAGAAGACGGTCGAAAGCGAGCGCGGCCGGGGCGGCAAGGCCCGCGGCGGCATCAGCCGGCGCGGCCGCGACTCCAAGTACGGCAACCCGACGGCGACGCGGCGCCCGAAGGAGAACAACGACAAGATCGACGGCGACGGCTTTGGCAGGGGAGGGCGCGGCGGGCGCGGCGGAGGGCGTGGTGGGGCTCGCGGAGGAGGACGGGGTGGGCGCGGTGGCGCCTCGCGCGGCGGGGCCGCTCGCGGTGGAGCCAAGCGGTTGGGCAAGAGCCGCCGCAGTTAAGGGGGTCGGTTGCGTTGCATTCGAGCCTGCCATACATTGTTGTTCTTCTCAAGTGTTGGTCTACTCACTGGGGTCCAGGTGGACGGCGAGAGTCGCGAGAGTGGCAATCGGCCCGGTGGTGCGGTGGCTGCGGATGCGGGCGAAGGGCTCTGCAGGATGCGAGGGGAAACATAATCTAGGGGGAGAGCCGGCTGAGTTGTATGATGGAGTGGCGGCGGCGGCGGTGTGGATGAGCAGTCTGAGTTTGGTGTGTGGTGACCCGATCGAGTGACCTTCGCAGCCGTGGCCTCTCCGCCCCTCCCTCATCCACACAACCTTTCACCTGGTTCATTCATTCGATATTTGACCTAAGCTACCCCCTCACCGTGATCACGACTCCGTTTCGAACTGAATGGCAGGTCGGCCACGTCGCTCCACTGCGAGCGTAAAGTCGTACGCGATCCCCTCCCTCGCCGAGCTCGACGGCGACAACTCCGACTGGGACAACCAAGGCGACAACTCCGATGCCGACGACGCCGCAGCCGGGCCGAGCACCTCCGCAACCAAACCGAAACGAAGGCCGAAAGTAAAAGCAATAGTCAACGTCAAGGGCAAGGGCAAGGGCAAGGGAAGGGTCAAGAAGGCGCGGTTGTCGTCCGACTCGGGCTCAGACTTCGCCGAGGAGCTTGCCAAACAACAGGCTGACGAGCTCAGCTCGGAAACAGAAGACCTCCCAGATGAACCAGACGATGACGATGATGGTGATGCTCCATTTGACGATGACTCGGACGCCTCGGGTGTCGTCATCAAGCCAGCGACCAAGCGCGGCGGAGCCGGCTCGACTAAGCAGGGCGCTAAGCCCAAGCCGCTCAATGCGCGGGCCAGACAGGGCAAGGCGACACCCGCCAGCTTCCGCAACGCAGTCCAGCTCAATCATCCCGAGGACTCTGCCTTCTCGCGCGTGACGGCCCCGCCCTCGGCGTACACGCCGACGGCCGACCCTGAGCTGGCGACGTTTGGACCCCTGTATGAGCCGCCCGCGCGGAGGCTCGATCCAGCGACGGGCGCGGTCGTGGCCGGGCCGGCCCTGAACGAGTACCAGCGCTCGCTGGCGCTGCAGGACTCGGCCGAGAGGCCGTTCTTCCCGCGTGTGGGGGCCCAGTGCGACTTGGGCTATAACAAGGGCAAGTGGTCGGTAGAGGGCGGGAGGCAGAACGACAGCTGGGGCGGGTGGTACGAGCCCAACCCGGACGCTTCGACCCGGGCAGTTGATCCAGAGTGAGTCATATGGAAGCCACCTCGATCACTAGTTCGGGGCTCGGCGGGGACGGGGAACTGAGCGTGTTTGCGAATTTGTGGGTGTTCAGGTCGGTGGCGTCGTTCCTCCCTCGCAACATTTACCCCCCGAGGCCGACGCGCGTCTTCAGCGACGATCCTCCTCGAGCGCCGTCGGTCACGCCTGAAGGTGTAGAGGGGGGTGAGATGGAAGTCGACGAGGGTGACGAGGGTGAGGTGGAGGTGACGGAAGTCAAGGTCTCGGTCGGTTTGGTGGGCAATGGCCAGGACCAGCAGGAGCTCGTCCTTCAAAGGTTCGAGTCGCGAAGGATTGGTAAGCAATCTCTTTGCTGCTGCTGCACCTGTCGTGACTGGGGAACCTAACCCGAGTGCGACTTGACCCGAAGACTCGTATATTCCGCGCAAGCCTGGCCACATGTTCAACGCTGGTGGCCCTGTGACTGGTTTGGCGTGGTGCCCTCGACGGAGTGGGTACCACAACGGTGAGCGAACACCCTGGTTCACACCTTCTAACTCGAAAAATCCACGTCTGACGTGAACGAGCGTATTTTATTCAGAGGAGTACCTAGCCGTCTCGACGCTGTCCGCCCCGCTCACCGTCCGCCATGCGCCCCAGCCGATGCCAGCCTCCATCCAGATCTGGTCGGTTGACACCTCGGTAAAGTCAGACTACGACCGCGAGACGGACGACGAAATCAAGGGCAGGGACATGCTCCGCGAGTTCTCGCTGTGCCATCACAGCGGCGAGGCGATTGAACTGGCTTGGTGCCCTCGCGGAGGGGAGCCCAGCCCCGAGGCCGTCAACCTCGGAATCCTGGCCGGCGCCTTCTCGGACGGGTCAATCTCCCTGTTCGAAATCCCTCTCTCGAGTACCGCCAATCAAGGGGACAAGATGGGCCAGTCTGGCGCTTTCGGTGAGTGTTCAAGGATGGGATGGTTCTTGACGAGGTTGTAGGCTGACTGGGCTGGTTCGGTTTTGGCAGTGTACGGCGAGCCCATCCTCAGGCTCGTGCTCGAGCACACCAGCTGCTTGTGCCTCAGTTGGGCAAGCCATGAGACCATCGCGGCGGGCTGCTCAAACGGTCAGTCTTTGGCTTTCGTCTCCTTGCAAAAGCGTTAGCAATCCAGGCTGAAGCTCGATGCCTTGTCCAGGCTCTGTGGTGGTGTGGTCGATCGGGGACGCTCTCCGCACAGGCGCGACCGACGTCCGCCCGACCCATGTGCTGCAGCCGCACATGGCCGCCATCCGAGCCATCGCGTTTGTGCTGACACCGCCGTGCTCGGCCACGCTGAGCTCGAGCCCAGACGTCGACGGCGAGCCCGAGGCGCTGATGACGACCGGCCACGACGGCTCGCTCCGACTGACGGACCTGCGCGACGGCGCATCGGTCAACCTCCTTAACCAGGAGCGCGGCTCGAACCTGGCCGTTGCCTTCTCAGCCCAGTCGGGCACCGTACTCGTCGGCGACACCGAGAACGACGTCCGGGCCTGGTTCCTCAAGCCGGCCAGCATCGGCAGCAACAAGGTCGTTTCCCAGCACCGAGGGGCAGTCTGGGTCAGTTTCTTGCCTGCCACTCTTTCCTCGCGCGCGCGCGCGCCCGCGGCTGACCAGTCACTCTCACCCCCCCACCCGCTGGACGCAGAACATCGCCGTATCCGACCACCACGTGTTCGCGGTCACCGCCTCGGCCGATGGCACGTGCACGCTCGCCAACATCCCCCGCGGGCTCCGGCAGAAGTCGCACCGCGTCAAGTTTGCCCAGAAGCTGTTCCGGCTCGACTTCAGCCGGCGCACGGGCGAGTACCGCATGCTCGACAACCTCCTGCCCCAGCAGCGCACGACCGTCGACGTCGCTAAGAAGCTCAAGAAGGCGGGCGCGGCCAAGGAAAAGGACAGCGACAAGGGCAAGGGAAAGGGCAAGGGAAAGGGTGCGGGGCCCGGGTTCGAAAACAACGAGATCAGCGGAGCGTGGAGCGTTGAGGTTGGGGTCCTGAGGGCGGCGTGGTTTCCGGGACTGGAGCAGGCGAGGCTGTTGGCGAGTGGGATGGCGTGTGGGCTGGTGAGGGTGGACTGGGTCGACAAGGGGCCCGAGCCGTAGGATGAGTCGTCACTCGTTGTCAATTGAGACTTTCGAGACGGACTGGTCGGGCTCGACGCGGCAGCTGTCTGCGAAGAAGGGAGTGGCGAGGGCGAGTGAACGTTCCGGGGTCGAAGCGCGCAGAACCAGTTGCGCCAGACTGCCTCGCGAGAAGGCTCCTCCACCCCAGCAGCGGATCAGACGAAGCCCCTCGGCACTCTCTTTTTCGTCACGGCTGCACACTTGATCTCATTATAACCCTATGCATTCCACCTATTTCATCCCTCTACTTGGCCTTCCCCGGCGCCTGGGGCTTGGCCTTGGTCGCGGCGGGGATGTCGCGGACGTACGGGAGGAAGTCGCGGCCCTGCATGTACGGCCGGAGGACCTCGGGGATGATGACTCCCTCGGCGGTCTGGTAGTTCTCGACCAAGCAGCACAGCGCGCGCTCGGTCGCGCAGAGCGTGCCGTTGAGCATGTGGACCTGGTAGCGAGGGGCGGGGGCGGAAGACAGTCAGCACACGCTGCAAGACACTCCCTTCTATCCTTTCTCTCCTTCTTTTCAGCATAAGACTTGACTCACATAAACCTTCTTGGTGTCTCCCTGCTTTTTGACGCCGCAGCGGATCTCGAGCGTGCGCGACTGGTAGTCGGTGCAGTTGGAGACCGACACGAGCTCCTTGTACTCGCCCTGGTGGGGGAACCACGCCTCGAGGTCGTACTTCTTGGCAGCGGCGTTGTTGAGCGCGCCCGAGACGATCGAGATGAGCTGGTAGGGCAGGCCGAGGCTCTGGTAGAAGGCCTCCGAGTTGGCGATCATCTCGTCAAACATGGCCCACGACGACTCGGGGTCTGTGATGCAGAACTGCTCGACCTTCTCGAACTGGTGGATCCGGAAGATGCCGAGCACGTCGCGACCCGACGAGCCGGCCTCCTTGCGGAAGCAGGTCGAGTAGCCGGCGTAGCGGATCGGGAGCTGCTCCTGGGGCTTCTCGAACCACTCGTCCGAGTGGAGGGCCGAGATGGGCTGCTCCGAGGTGGCGATCAGGTACTTCTCGTTGTCCTCGCCGTCACCCTCGATCTTGTAGAGCGCCTCGTCGAACTCGGACAGCTGGGCCGTCTTGGCCATCTGGGCCTTGTTCATGAAGAAAGGGGGCATGACTTTCTTGAACTGGCGGTTCCGGAGGAAGTCGAGGCCGTAGTTAATCATGGCTAGGTTGAGGTCCACGCCGTCGCCCGTCAGGAAGAAGCCACGGTGGCCGGCCACCTTGGCACCGCGCTCCATCTCGAGGATGTTGAGGCGCATCATGACCTGGTCGTGCGAGAGGAGGCCCTCGCTCAGGTGCCGGCCCACGCCCTTGGCCGGGACAGCCATCGTGCCGTTCTCGGTCACGCCGTCGGGGTGGAAGGTACGCTCAACCCGGTTGTCGTCCTGCAGCCGAGTCAGTCTAGGGGTCAGCTCAGCTTGACTAGTTGAGCCAAAGGGAGTTACTCACCTCGGTGGCGGAGATGGGGACCGACTCGTGGACGATGTTTCCGATCGAACCGGCCTTCTTGCGAAGGGCATCCTCAGCCACCTTAGTCTGAAGCACCAGCTCGGCAGCTTCCTTGTCGACAGCAGCCTTGGCAGCCTTGAGCTCGTCAGCGTTCTCCTTGGCCTGTCAGATCAGAGTCAATCGACGCGCGCAAGAGTGATCAGCTCCATCCAATCCTGTGTCCAGCCTGCGCGAGCGTGTCCGGGTGCGGGAGGTGAGATGTGGACAGGCGAGGCTGACTCACCCTGAGCTTAGCCCCGATCTCCTTCTGGATCACGTTGGTCTTGCGCTGGAGCTGCTGGCGGTCAAACTGCACTGCGATCGGTAACGGCAACCGGTTAGCGCTTGGTGTTGGTTAGTTATCGTGACCGACACCGCCAGGCTGGCTGGGCCAGAGTCCAACTCGCTCCCTCTCAACGAGTCGGTATCCACTGAGTGGCGGTTGATTTGTGCTTACCCTTAGTCCAAGCCTTGTAGAGCTCGAGAACCTCGGGCACGAGTCCCTCGGGGGCGAACCTAGCCTTCTCAGATGCGAGGACTGACTTGAGGTCTCCGCCCTTGTCCTCCTGAAGCAAAACCAAGTCAATTCCCATCTTGATATTAGAGTGGCGTGAAGACCTGTCAAAGACGGTGTTCAAGCCTCAGTTCGGGACGACTGCTTTGATTGACTTGCGAATTGATCGGGCCCGTCTGGGCGCGGGTGGGCGCGTGCAACTTTCTTGTCGCCCGGGCGCTGCGGAGTCAAACATCTCGGACACAGGCACAAGCCTCTCCGACGGCCTCACCCCTCATAGGCCATCTCGCCCTCGGGGTCAACCACCCACCCTAAGCCGCTCGCGTCTTTTCTAGCTAGATGCGAAATTAATGGAGTAATCATTTCATACAATACTATGCGAAATTCAAAGAGGTGGGGTTTTTTCCAAGACCGGCAAGAACGAGGCCGACTGGGCGGGGCCGCGAGCGTATCGCCACTCGAGCCTCAGTCCGACCAGCTCCACACCGACAGGCCCATGCGCCCATAGTCCTCTCAGCGAGGAGACGGCTCACTTCTTGGCCTTGCCGACAACCTTGGCCAAGGCGTCTTTAATGACCTTTGCAGCCTTCTCGATCTCCTTGACCGTCAGCGCGCTCGAGACGCACACCCGGATGCTCGCGCGGCTCTCGACCATCTCCTGCTCCCAGTTCTTCTTGGTCCGGGTCAGCAGCACGCCGTTCTCGGCCGCGACTTCGACAACGTCCTGCAAGAGGCGCTCCTCGAGCTCGCGCTGCGACTCGGTGCCCCTATTGAGGGCCGCGAGCGCAGGCGTGTGGCGCAGGCGGATGTGGATCAGAGGCGAGATCTCGGCCGAGCTGATTTCGATTGTCGAGAGCGGGAGCAGGACCGAACGCAGGGCACGGATGTTGTCGGCCATGGGGGCGAGCGGGTGCGCGGGCGAGGTCGAGGTCGGCGGGATCGAGAGCATGGCAAGCGCCTCGGACGAGGACACGGCGATCAGGGGAGGGAGCGCGGCCGAGAAGACGTAGGAGGGAGAGTTGATTCGCTGCAGACAATCAGTAAGTTGTCAGTCATCCACGGTAGTTGGTTGATGCGGCAGATGGCGGTGTGTCATACCTGGTGAGCAACCACTTGCTCGCTTCCCGCGCAGAATCCTCCCGCCGAGCCGAGGCCGATAGCCATAGATCCAGTCAAAATGTCAACACCCGAGGCCTTCGAGACAGCGTTGATTAGTTAGTGAACCATGAAGAACTGACTGTGATTGTGTCTTGGCATGCTTACAGGAATGTCGAACACCTCGGTAACTCCGCGGCCAGTCTTACCAACGATTCCGAACGACCACGACTCGTCGAGTACGAGGCGGTACTTGTACTTGAGCTTGAGCTCCATGACCTTGGGCAGGTTCACCATTGACCCATCGTTCTCGAAAATTCCCTCGGTGATGATGAACCTGCGCGAAGCGGTAGGGTTGCGCTTGTACTTTTTGTCGTCCTTACGGATCGACTCGAGGATGCGCTCGAGCCCCTCGTAGTCGCCATGGTCGTACCAGCGCACCTGGGAGCGACTGATCTGGATGCCCTTCTGGATGGCGAAGTTGACTCCCCGGTCCGCGACGATGATGTCTCCGCGCTTGGAAAAGGACGGAATCACCGAGGCCACGGTCGAGAACGACTGGGCGTAGATGATGACAGCGGGCACCTTGAGGAACACGGCCAGGTCGCGCTCGACTTCCATGTGCACATCTGCACCAGTTGAGCGAGGGGTTAGCCATGCCCTGCCAAGATTGAGGCGCGGTCGTGGGTTTGCTTACCAAAAGTTCCGTAGAAACCCGGGGGTCCGCACGACCCGACGCCGTACCGCTTGAGGCACTCGATCGCGCGGTCCCGGACGCGCTCGCTCCCGACCATGCCCGAGAAGTTAGCACTGGCGAGGTTGATCATGATCTTGCCTCCCTCGAGCGCGAGCGGGTTGTTCAGGTCGTGGGGGTCCTGCCCCGGGCCGGGGAAGAGCACGCGCGGGCGGGGGCCGGTGCCACCGAGAATGATGGGCGGGAGCGGCGTAGACTTGGACGGGGGCAGAAGCGGCTCGGGGCGCCACTCGGCGACGAGCTCGTCGATCTCGTTCTCGTTGAGCTTGATGAAGTTCCGTCCGGAGGTCTCACCCTTTGTGCGCGACTGGGAGTAAGTCCTGACGATGAAGAAGACGAGCGCGATCTCGAGCAGAGTACGGAACGGGTCATCCTGGTGCGACGCTTTGAGGTAACGCCAAGCGCTGTTAGCACCATGAGCAAGGGTGAAGTCAGGGGTTGGTTCAAGTGTCGGCGGGCCGGACGGGCGAGTGTGGGATCAAGTGAGCGGAGGATAGGGTGGGGTAGGGGGTTGGGGGGAGGCGCAGTTGACAACACCGAGCGTAACAGCCGGTAGGGGGGATTCGATTACGAACCAATCAGCCGCTAGGTTTTTCCGACTGGTTCGAGTACTTGGGTGCTGGAGTGATTGCTTACATTGCCGATCCTGGGATTTTGTCTGTCCAATCTGTGAGTGAGCTGAGCGAGTTGTTGATCGCCTCAAGCAGGCTGGGCAGCGCAGTTGGCGAGGGTCCAGCCATTTTAGCTGAGCTGACAGTGTTGGGATTGATGTGTGAGAGCCTGCGAATCAATTGAGCTGGTTGATACAACCTGCCGAGCAAACGGGTGGCCAGCTCGTGCTCCGGATTTGGATTGACCGCCCGTTTCGATCAAGGCCCGAGCGGAGCGCGCCCCTCGGCCGCCGGCCTTGGCCCGCTGACCCGCTCCGACGGCGCGCCGAGACTCAGGCAGGCCGAAGCCGCGTCGCAGCCATAAGCAGACACTGGACAAAGAGCACCCTTTCGAGCAGGTAGCGATATAGTTGGGCGCGGAAACGCATGCATGATGTTACAACAAGACAGAAAATAAGAACAACGATGCAGTCGAAACAACACGATCGTTTCGGGTTGCCGTTTGGCGCGCGAAGCGGTCAATTGGCCATCGCCACCTCGAGCTCTCGCAGCGCGTTCGCCATTCCTTCCCCGCGCGACGCCAGCTCGGCTGGTACCTCCTTTTTCTTCACCAGCGCTTCCGGCTCCTGTGCCCGAAAAAAAAACGCTCAACGCAACATCAGTTCGACGAACCCGGACGCGTGGGCTGGGCACCCAGCCGGGCCGGGGCTGACCTTGTTGCTGGCGAGGAAGGCGGCCCTAAGCGCGTCGTCCTGGCCGTTGATGCCCTCGCGGGCGGTGGCGTCGCGGGCCTTGTTGGCCTTCTTCTTGGAGTGCTTGAGCTTGAGGACTTTGTCGGCGTTGGGTTTGGGCAGGAGCGAGAGCGCGCGGCGGCCCTTCTTGGACGGCGGGCGCTGCAACAAGTCACCCACACGACCGGGTTAGCACACGCACCTCCGCCCGTCCCAATCCGCCTCGGATGTTCTGGGCTTACTTTGGCAGGCATAGCAGGTGTGAGACAGACAAGGCACGGTTAGGTGCCGGTGACCAAGCGCGACTGACCCCCGCCCGAGCCGGTGTGGCCCTGGCTCGTGTCGGGGACCGAAATTTCGGACTAGTCCGAGCCCCGAGCGCCGAACTGAGCAGGCTGATCTGGCTGCGGCTCACTGCATGCCATTCACCGCTGAGTCGGACCTCCCCAGTTAACTCATCCACAAATCACCGCTCCCCCGCACTCGAAAACGCTGCCGACTGACCGATCTCGCATGCAAAAACCATACAAAAAGGTTTTGTTGATATTTGTCAGCCCTGAGAACTGCTCGGCCTCCGAGCTGGACGACCAGCGGGCCGACGGCGACGCGTTGGCTGCGGCTAAGCGCCACCCATCGCACGGTGCGAAGGCCGGTCAGCACGTCACCGGAACGAGCGCAGCTTGAATCCACCACCCTTCGAAGAGAAAATCCCGCCGAATATTATGATCCTAGTGCAAACTGAACCGGGACCAGCTGGTGGGGCGCGGAAGGGTCTGAGGAGGCGAGTGAGTGGGCTAGGAGGCTGGGCGTTTGCCAGTGGGAGGACGTTGTACCGAGTGGAGGGGGCCCGGCCCGGGCGGGAGTCAAAAAAAAGGTCGATCAAACGCCCGAGCCAACACTTCAACCGCCAAACCCAGTCAGACTCGTTCTCTCACTATCACACTCAACCCACTCACCCACTCAACCACTCACTACTCATCAATCATGTGCCCTTCAGCTAGTGCTGCTCCCACTGGAGCTACTCCTCCTCCTGTGACTACGACCGAGGGAGAGGTCTCATCCGACTTCACTCCGGTCTCATCCACCACCAACGCCGCCCCCGCCGCGGCCACCACCAACAACCCCTACGGAACCAAGTACGCCGACTTCCTGTCAAACGTAAGTCAATCTCAGTTACTCATCACCAAGATGCAAACGATGGCCCAGTTGGGGTCAGCTCTGGCTGGGGAGTGGTCAGGACGATGAGATCACCTTAAACGTTGAAGGCCGGACTAAAGCCGACCAACCCCTGCTTGACAAGCTGGGCGCTGACAAATTCAACTTTTTCGATTGCAGACCTCCAACTGGAAGATTATCGAGTCTACCCTCCGTGGTAAGTTGAATGCTCAGTCGCCCAATTGTTCGCCTCAGCGAGTCGATCGATCGATCGCACGACGGGTTGGATGGATACCCACTCGCCACGGGAGACTAACCAATCTTTGTGTGTTTTTCAGAGGGAGAGCAGTTTGCCAATGCCTTCTTCGACATTGCTACCAAGAAGAAGATTGCGCAGGCTCTGTCCGACTTTGGAGTCGAGTACATTGAGATTACCTCGCCCGCCGCGTCGGAGCAGTCGCGCAAGGACTGCGAGGAGATCTGCAAGATGGGCCTCAAGTCCAAGATCCTGACTCACATCAGGTGCCACATGGACGACGCCCGCATCGCTGTCGAGACTGGAGTCGACGGTGTCGACGTCGTGATTGGAACTTCGTCGTTCCTTCGCAAGCACTCGCACGGCAAGGACATCACTTACATCATCAAGACCGCCATCGAGGTTATCGAGTTTGTCAAGTCCAAGGGAATCGAGGTTCGCTTCTCGTCCGAGGACTCGTTCCGGTCCGACTTGGTCGACCTCCTCTCGATCTACCGCGCCGTTGACAAGATCGGAGTCAACCGCGTCGGAATCGCCGACACGGTCGGATGCGCCAACCCCCGCCAGGTCTACGACCTCGTCCGGACCCTCCGCGGTGTCGTCTCGTGCGACATCGAGTGCCACTTCCACGATGACTCGGGATGCGCCGTCGCTAACGCCTTCTGCGCCCTCGAGGCCGGCGCGACCCACATCGACACCTCTGTCCTCGGTATCGGAGAGCGCAACGGCATCACCACCCTCGGAGGCCTCATCGCTCGCATGGTAAGCACAGAGTCCATAGACAAATTCACTGCTGGTCAAGATCCAACCTAACCTTAACCTTTGAACTTGTGCAGTACGTCGTCGACCCGGAATACGTCAAGGCCAAGTACAACCTCCCGATGCTCCGCGAGGTTGAGAACCTCGTCGCCGACGCGGTCCAGATCTCGGTCCCGTTCAACAACCCGATCACCGGCTTCTGCGCCTTCACCCACAAGGCTGGAATCCACGCCAAGGCTATTCTGGCTAACCCTTCTACCTACGAGATCCTCAAGCCCGAGGACTTCGGAATGTCGCGCTGTACGTTCCCCCGCCTGCCCTGTCGCCCGCACCGCCGCCGAGCTACGATCCTTGCTCCCGCTTCCTCTGCTAACTCATTCCTCTTCACCTCAAAACAGACATTGACATTGGTTCCCGGCTGGTGGGATGGAACGCTGTCAAGTCGCGCGTTGAGCAGCTCAACCTCGAGATGACGGATGAGCAGGTCAAGGATGTTACCCGCAAGATCAAGGAGCTCGCCGACGTCCGGACCCAGACGATGGACCAGGTCGACGTCATCCTCCGCGTTTACCACCGTGGAATCAGCACCGGAGCGCTTGGACTTCGCCAGCCTACCGTCTTCGACAAGCTCCTGGCTGACCACCAGTCCGAGGCTGGATCGTCCAACGGCGACGCCGAAGAGGATGGACCGGCCAAGAAGAAGACCAAGGTCAACGGATCCGCATAAGCGAACCGGGACCCATAGGATAGTATCACGGCCTGTGGATTGGATCTCCCCTCATTGTCCGCAGTAAACTCGTTCACGTTGGAGGATTGCTGTGGGCTAGCCGCTGGTGGCCGTGATGGGGGCGTTCGCGCCTGCTTGACAAAAACGGAGTGTCAAACTCCCGACTTGTTTTCTTGATATTGTAAAGATCGATACGTTATGCATGAACCCCTCGATTGGCATTGAGACGGTTTAAACGCTGTCGTTTGCGTGAGTGCGTTCCGCGGGGCCGCCACTACTGGTTGGCCGTCTTGCCAAGACGAGTGACGCGAGTCGACAGATCCGGGGCGGCGGGCCTGGGCGCCGCCTGCGCACGGCGCGCGCGTCTGAGGTGTGAGAGGGGTCAGCTTCGATCTCGGCTTGTTTGGCTCAACGATGCGCCCCAGCACGCCTGTTCGCCGTGCTAGCATACGCATCAAGCGCCGACTGAGCAGCCTAGTCCCTCCAATTAAGAGAACCGACTCGCAAGACCACGCGCCCGAAGGCGGGATGGAGCCCCCACCAGCTCACCACGCCCCAAACGGCGGGTTCCGCAACCCGTGGCCGAGCGCCCAAGTGCCAGGCTGGACTGAAATCATCTCGGGAGGGAACCCCTTGTCGTGGGCGTCGTCCAACCTGCACACGCACGAAAAGGCGAAACGAATCAAAGTGGTCAAACCAGACTGGGGACTCTCGCTCGACAACCCCCCGCCGCCCTCACTCCTCGCACCGGGACACGGCCCACGCCTGCTCGCGACTTGGCTCGGCCACGCCGCAGCGTTTGTACAGGTCCCACTGGCCAGGTCCATCAATGTGGCCAAGCACTCGGGCGTGGTCATCTCGCAGCCGCAGGTTAGCATCTTGTTTGACCCAATCTTCAGCCAAAGGGCCGGACCGACATCATACACCGGTCCGAGCAGGATCAACCAAGTCCCCTGCGCGGTGGACGACCTGCCAGCGTGCGAAATCGTATGCATCTCTCATAACCAGTCAGTACTATCACTCGAGTTGTTTGGTAATTCGTTACCCAGGTATGAAGATCGAGCGTTGACGGTGGCGATCGCTCGGCTCGACGGTCGGGCTTTGAATTTGGTTGACCAGCTACGATCACTTGGACTCTTACTCGATTCAAGCACTTCACAAGCGTTTTCCCAAACTCAAGTACTTTGTCCCACTGGGTGAGTCTGTGTGGACGCTTGGCTTTGTTCGCCGCTGGGCTAGATGTCGCGAACGCCACTGAACGAGTGAACCAGTGGGGGAGATGGCTGATGTTCCGGATGTACGTCTATCCAGGGAACAAAATCTGGTTTATCAACTGCGGAATTCCACCCGAGCAGATATACGAGCTTGACTGGTGGGACGACGTGGACCTCTTACCCGAACAACTTGGTATTTCGCTATCAGCCGACGACAAAGAGACCGGTCGGTCGTCGGCTGTCCGGGTTACGTGTGTTCCAGCTCAGCACAACTCGGGTGAGTACTCAACCATCACATCCTGCAACGTTGGAGCCCGATCTTACCCTTCAATTATGTGGGACATTTAGGGCGCGGTGCGACTGACCAGAGCAAAACATTATGGGCCGGTTGGGTGGTCGAACACTTGGTCACCGCCTCGCCGGAACCAGACTCGGGCCCGACCACTAAACGCGTCACCAGGCGCGGTTCCGTTTTTTTCGCTGGGTAAGCACTCGGTCTCTCTTGCTGTTTGCGCAACACCTCGCTGACACTGCTCGAACGGCCGCAGAGATACTGGCTACAGGCGCAGCGCCGGGTCAGACGAGGTGTGCCCGATTTTTGAGGGTAAAGCCGACCCAAGCTTGATCGATTCGTTTCCGAACCAGGGACGCTCGTTGACTTGGACTAGTGCATTGTGTAGAGCTCGGCCAAAAGTTCGGGCCGTTCGACGTGTCGTTGATCCCGATTTGGCGTGGAGGGACGCTGGGCTTCATCTCCTGGGCTGGGCTGCGGGTGAGTGGCGTTTGGGGCTCAGATGGCCCGACCGAGCGAGCAGGCGGCTGACTGGACCGGGTCGGATTTTGAACGTGCAGCTATCGCACGAGCAAACTGTTTCCACTTTCCACGGCTCTCCCTCGGACGCTGTCCAGATTCATTTGGACGTACAGAGCCGCCACTCGATCGGTCAGTCCCCAATCTCGCTCACCCAGGTCAGGTCATCCGCGCAGGATCTGGTGGCCTGCCGAGGAGCTCGTCACATTGCATTTGGCTGAGTTGCTTCCGTTTGCTGCGTGTGCAGGAATCCACTTTGGCACGTTTGTGGGGTCGGAAAACGAGTCGCTCGAGGCCGTAATCGAGCTGCACGAGGCTGCGGAGGAGGCGGGGGTCCTGATGCTGGACGAGCCTGGCCCGGCCGAGCGGGGACGGGTGGGCGTCGTCGACATCGGCGAGACAGTGGCGATAGAAGTAGAGGACCTTATGATTTGCTAACAGAAGACTGCGCGCTGGCTGTGTACCTATCCCGCATGTGTGTACATAAAACGGCCAATTGTTCTTTTTTTGCGACCTCCTGCGGAGGATCCGGCGGCAGAGAGGAGGCGTGATTACTGGGCCGCACCGCGCGAGAGCTCCAGGTCGCGTCGAGCGGAGAGAACCGCAGCGCTCGGGCTTCGGCCGTGTAGGCACGCTGCGAAGTTTTCGATGCACTGGGTAAGAAGGCCTTCCTGTTGAGCTGAGCCGCGGGTGGGGAATGGGCTTAGCCCAGAGGTGAAGTGACTCCTAGTGGTGGGGCGGGCCAGGGGCCAGGGGGCGGGCCGGGCGGGTGCGGGGTACAAGGTGGGGGGCCCGGGCCCTCGGGAGCGCGGGTGGCTG
>Ga0233341_1000046_pt1 | contig 15280 bp, 7 predicted proteins | sample GEONDECOMP247_FD_180672 | JGI IMG/M metagenome (GOLD analysis project Ga0233341, IMG submission 180672) | Leaf litter microbial communities from Shasta-Trinity National Forest, California, United States - GEON-DECOMP-247 | ecosystem: Environmental > Terrestrial > Plant litter > Unclassified...
ATCTCTTTTTTTTTTTTTTGAACTAAAAGTTCATATATAACAACTGTGTTACCTGTTGCACCATAAGTAAAAGTCTTTGCAAGGGTACTAACTATTTTCCCTAAAGGGCCATAGTACTAGTAATTGGCAGACTTACAAATGCATGCGGTTTAGGAGGGCTGTTTAAACATCATTCTAAACTGTCATATATACGATTTAATTTAATTTGTAATAAATCAAAAAAGAATTGTGGTACACTTCAAGGATTTCTCGAAGAGTCTTCCCCTTTAACTAATTGATTATATACTAAATGTAAGAATACACCTGTAGCAACTACAGAAATAATAGATCCATAACTACTTATAATATTTCAACCATAGAAAGCATCAGGGTAGTCACTTATTCTTCTAGGCATTCCTTGTAACCCTAAAAAGTGTTGAGGGAAGAATGTTAAATTTACTCCTATAAATAGGATTCAAAAGTGCACTTTACCTAATAATATATCATAATTTAATCCAAGTATTTTTGGTACTCAGAAATATCATGCGCTAAATAAAGCAAAAACTGCTCCCATACTTAACACATAATGGAAATGAGCCACTACATAATAAGTATCATGGAAAGCTATATCTAGAGAAGCATTAGCTAATACTACTCCACTTAACCCTCCTATAGTAAATAGGAATACAAACCCTAATGCAAATAACATAAAGGGTGTTAAGTGTAAGGATCCACCATAACAAGTAGCTAATCAAGAGAATATTTTAATCCCAGTAGGTACTGCTATGATTAATGTAGCAGCTGTGAAATATGCTCTTGTATCTACATCTAAACCTACTGTGTACATGTGATGACTTCAAACTACAAAACCTAACACACCAATAGACATCATTGCATATACCATACCTAAATATCCAAATATACTTTTATTTGAAGCAGCTGAAATAGTAGTACTTACTATACCAAAACCTGGTATAATTAATATATAAACTTCTGGATGCCCAAAAAATCAGAAAAGATGTTGGTATAATATAGGATCACCACCTCCTGCTGTTTCAAAAAAGGAAGTATTAAAGTTTCTATCTGTTAAAACCATTGTTATTGCTCCAGCAAGAACTGGTAGAGATAATAGTAATAATACAGCTGTTACAAGTACAGCTCAACCAAATAATGCTAATTTATGTAATCTTATACCTGGACTTCTCATATTTAAGATAGTAGTAATAAAATTCATGGCACCTAACAGGCTACTTACACCTGATAAATGTAAACCAAATATAGCTAAATCTACACTTGGTCCACTGTGACTTTGTATACCTGATAAAGGAGGATATAAAGTTCAACCTGTACCTGCTCCATTTTCTATTCCACTAGCAAATAGGAATAATAATAAGCTGGGAGGTAATAATCAAAAACTTATATTGTTAAGTCTAGGAAATGCCATATCTGGACCCCCAACCATTAATGGTAATAAAAAATTACCAAAACCACCTATTAAAGCAGGCATAACCATAAAAAAGATCATCACAATAGCATGGGCTGTAATAATACTATTATATAGTTGATTATCCGCAATATATTGAACACCAGGTCCTGATAATTCTAATCTTATTAATACAGAAAAAGCTGTACCAATTAATCCTGAGAATAATGCAAATATTAAATATAATGTACCTATATCTTTTGCATTAGATGATAAAAATCATCTTTCAGTTCATAAGGATATTGCTGAATTCTTTTGTTTTTTTGTTTCATTTGTTATAGAAGAATCCATAAAAGTTAAAGGGTTTCCCATAATGGAAAAATTGTTTTCTAAATTAGAACTTGTCATAAAAATTAAAGGGCTTTCAATGTTGCATAAATAAACTGTTTTATAACTTAGAACTTGCAGGTCTAGGCCAATCCTTGGCTAATAAAAATAATGTTATATAAATCTATTATGATCTTTTATGTAAATCTTATAATAATCATTATATGCTATTTCATTCTTAGTAGAAGAACAATAATTTAATGTACCAATAGTTTGTTTATATTATATTAAATAGCCTGTAATAATAAAGGATATGGAAGAATTGAACTCCAAATTTATGATCTGCAATCAAAATGCAGAACCATCTGCAACATATCCCTTTTTTTTTTTACTAGTACTTTAATAAAATAATAGGGTTTTATCTGCTATCTTGCGAAGCATTTAGTGATAAATCTATTAAAGTGTTTTCAAATAAAGTTATAGCCGGAACTAGAATTAAAAAGTGAGAAAAATATAGAACAGTACTTATTTGTCCAAATTCTATAAAAGGTGATTCTACATGTTTAGCTCCTAATTTCATTAAAATTAAAAAATTAGCTAAGAATATATAAAAAGCTATTTTACTTAATGGTCTAAATTGTATTCCTCTACTTCTACTTAAATCTACATATGGCATAGCTAGTAACATTAAAATAGCACTAATCATGGCAATAACACCTAATAATTTATTAGGTATAGATCTTAATATAGCATAAAAAGGTAATAAATATCATTCAGGTACTATAGAAGGTGGTGTTTGCATAGGGTTAGCCATAACATAATTGTCACTATCACCTAAAGCATTAGGCATGAAAAACACAAAAATAGATAATACTAAAATAAATAAAAAGATAGTAATTAAATCTTTAAATATAAAATAAGGAGCAAAAGGTAATCTATCAAAATTACCAGAAACACCTAAAGGATTACCTGATCCTGCGCTATCATGTAGTGCTATTAAGTGCATTAAAGCTAATGCAGCTAATACAAATGGTAATACAAAGTGTAAGGCAAAAAATCTATTTAAAGTAGCATTATTTACTGAAAAACCACCTCAAATAAATTCAACTATATCTTGTCCAACTCACGGTATAGCACTCATAAGGTTAGTAATAACTGTTGCACCTCATAAAGACATTTGACCATATGGTAATACATAACCCAGGAATGCTGTAATTATCATTAATAAAAAGAGAATTGTACCAATAGTTCATACTAATGTTCTAGGGGCTCTGTATGATCCATAGTATAAACCTCTACCCATATGTAAATAAACTAAAAAGAAAAAAGCTGAAGCTGTATTTGAATGTAAGTAACGAAGAAGTCATCCATTATTTACATCTCTCATTATATGTTCTACTGAATTAAATGCTTCTAAAACACTAGGGTTATAATGCATTGCTAATGTTACACCTGTAATTATTTGTATAATTAAACAAAAAGCTAATAAAGAACCAAAATTTCATAAATAACTTATATTAGAAGGTTGTGGTGAATCAATTATATAAGAATTAACCAATTTTAAAAGGGGATGACTTTTTAAAATACGCATATTATGTAATATATATATTTAGTAAAATAGGAATTTTTTATTGAATTCTTTGTTAAAAAAATATTCTAGTCAATTAGTTAGTGGGCTTTAATTAGTTGTCCCTTTTAAATTCATTGACATGAATTCTTTACTTTTTTTTATTAGTTTTGACTAATAATCCATATAAAATTAATGTTTTTTATTAACATAGAATATTATATTAAGATCCTCAATAATAAATAGAAATATATAAGAATAATCAAACAACATCTACAAAATGTCAGTATAATATACCAGCCTCTAGACCTAGATGGTGATTTTCTGTAAAATGATAAGCTAATGTACGTCATAGTGCTACTAATAAAAAGATAGTTCCTATAATAACATGTAAACCATGAAACCCTGTTCCAAAATAGAAACATGATCCATATACTCCATCTGAAATAGTATAAGAAGAAACTGAATATTCTACTCCTTGTAAACTAGTAAATAATAAAGCTAATAGAACAGTATATAATAGTCCATATAAAGATCCACTTCTATTTCCTTGGATTAGGGAATGATGTGCATAAGTTACCGTAACACCTGAAGATAATAATATTACTGTATTTAATAATGGTAATTCAAAAGGGTTTATTGCTTGTATACCCATAGGAGGTCATTGAGCTCCTAATTCAACATTAGGTGATAAAGCACTATGGAAAAAAGTTCAAAATATTGCTAAAAAAAAAAGCCCTTCAGATACTATAAATAAGGCTACACCCATATTTATACCTCTTTGTACAGCTAAAGTATGATTACCTATATAAGTAGCTTCAGACACTATGTCTCTAAATCATAAGAACATAGTGTATACAAGTGTACCAAGTACACAAAAAAAAATGCTAGAAACATTAAAGAACCCATGCATAGTTAATACACCTGATGTAGTTAAGGTTAATAAGTTAATACTAGAAAAAAGAGGTCAAGGTGAAGGAGAAACTAAATGAAAAGGATGGGCTTGAAAGTTACTTCTATTTATATAGGACATAGTTAAATTTATTTGTTTTTTACTTTAATTTAAGATTCGCCAAATTTGAAAAGATATATATCGTATATATATTACCTTATTTTTTAATAAAATTGGTTTTAATTGAATATTTTATTTGATTGGTCTAGGTCTACAATAAAATTATTTACATATTAACCTACGGTCAACCAAAGTTGAATCGGTATATATCATTTAAAGACGATTGGTCTACCGTTAACCAATGTTGAATAGGTATATATCGTTTAAAGACGATTGGTTTACCATTAACCTATAGCCGTTTTTTTTTTATGTAGTCTAAGAGAAATACGAAGAATATAGAAATTTAAAAGATCTAATTTGAATCTTTTAATTTATAATAATAAAATATTACTAGGTAATATTTCAAAGCTATATAAAATACATGGAACTAATATTATAAAAGCTATAACAATAGGTAACAGAATAGTTCAACAAAATGTCATTAATTGATCGAAACGTATTCTAGGAAAACTAGCTCTAGCTCAAATAAAAATAAATATCATAATACAAGATTTAAAACCTAAAATTAAAGCACAAAAAATACCTTCAAAAAAAGGATCATAAATTATGCTTTCTTTATCATTAATAAAATATTCTACATAATTTCCGCTAAAATATTCATATAAAGATATAGATGGGAAAGTAAAATTATTAAAATCACCTGTAAAATAATATATTATGTATGAATAATAAAAATCTAAAATATTAACTAAATATATTGAAATTATATCCAAAAAGAAAAATATATAAAGTATAGGTTTAATATTAATTAAATATCCTCCTAGAAATAATATACTAGTCAATATACAGATAAGAACTATACTAGCATATTCTGCTAAAAAGAAGAATACAAAAATTACTGCAGCATGTTCAGTCATAAATCCACTTACTAATTCTGATTCAGCCTCTGCTAAATCAAAAGGTGCTCTATTTGTTTCAGCTATAGAACCTATAAAGAAAATAAGAAAAACGGGGAATAATGGAAATATAAATCAAACAGCTTTTTGAGCCTCTATAATTACGGTTAAATTTAAACTACCTGTTAAAAAAATAACTAATAGTATCGCAGAACTTAAAATTAATTCATAACTAATTAATTGAGCTGTACTTCTAAGTGAACCTAAAAAGGCATATTTAGAATTAGCTGATCATCCTGCTAACAATATACCATATGTAGCCAAGGAAGACATAGCTAATATATAAAGTATACCTAAATTAAAATCCGAAAGAGATAAACCTGGTGCATAAGGTATAACTCCATAACCTAGTAAAGAGAATACTAAAGTTATTATAGGACCAAGAAAGAATAAAATTAAATTAGCTTGTGTAGGAGACACATATTCTTTTAGTAAAAGTTTTAAAGCATCAGCAAATGCTTGTAATAGACCATAATAACCTATTATATTAGGACCCAATCTTCTTTGCATACTAGCCATTGTTTTTCTTTCTGCTATTGTTACATATGCTACTGTAAGTAATACTGGTATAGTTAAAAGTAAAACTTCTAGAATGGAGATAATAGACGAAAAATAGATCATGTAGTTATATAAAATTTAAAAAAGCTATAATGTATATATTATAGATTTGTTAAGATAAATATAATTATATTTAACGTTTTAGATTGAAGAGTTAAAATTAATAATTATATAGTTTTTTTTTTCTAAAGTGCTACTAAAGATTACTCTTTAGTCGCGAGACACCTAGTTAGAAGCATCACTGATTATTCAAAAGTAATATAAGAATTCATTGTTTATAGTGTCTTTGGTTAACTTTATTTAATATTTAGAAGTTAGCCTCTATATACAATGAACTTTGGTTTTTGTCATGAAAAGAAAGAGAAATTTAGAGAGTCGACTTATAAACATATGTAGGTGTTACGCGACGTATAAACATTAATTTGTAGAAGAATTAGGTTATTACATTCGAGTTTTTGTATGAATCCTTTAATATACACTAACTGAGACCTTTACACCAAAACTACCATTACGATTATAATTATTTATATTTACATATTGTAAATTAGATTTAACAAAACCTCTTAACATAACTGTAGATATATTTTCATAAGAAGAGTTTATATTTTTTAAACTACCCATATATTTCACTTTAGAAATAGATCTTGAAGCAGTTAAACGTTTTGTTAGTCTACCTGTACCTTGTAATCTTATACCACTTACTATTTTCTGTTTCATATGATATAAAAATAGACGTATTTTATGACCATTAGGTTTAAATATTAAATATTTATTTTTAGGAATAGTAGATCCAACTACATTATTATTTAGTGAGCTTGTCCCATTAGAATTTATACTTAAATCTACTTTTTTATCACAAAACATAAAATTTAATTGAATATTATCTTTATGAAAATGTCTTTTAAAATAGGGTTTTTTTGTTAGTTTTAAACCTAATTTTAAAACACGTAATACTCTTTTTTGTCTATCTTTTAATTTTTTAGTAATAGCCTCTGCAAATATATTACTATCTAAATATAAATATTTAAGATTTATTATATTAAGTTCTACCTTTTTATGATAAATCTTTTTTAATATTTCTTTTAAAGGTAATAAATTATTAGCATTAAAAATATAACTGTTAAAATATAACATAGAACAATAGTATTTGTATAAAAATCCTTTTTTGAATCTGGATGGATTAGCAGGCGATAAATTTAAATTTTTATAAAATAAAAATTTAGACTGATCTTTAGTTAAAAAAATTTTAACTAGTGATTTAGACTGATCTTTAGTTAGATTTTTATACTTACTTATATGTTTTTTATAAAAATCTATTTGTACTATATCTTTATATAATTTTAAAGTTATTGTTTTAATAGAAGAAGATACTAATTTATTTAAATGGGTAGTGTTCACTTTGTTAGGTCTATTAGTAAACAATAAATGTTTATTTAATGCAAGTTTACAAGTTTTATATAATTTTTTCTTAAGCTCCGCTAGCATTACTATGCATGATGAATTTAAACAATTTAGATTATAATCTTGTTGTAAAATTGTTACATACTTACCTTTATGCTTTTTAAATAAAAAAATATTAAATTTTTTTACTAACATAGTGTTTATATGTTTTACAGAAAGTATTTTAACTTTATATAAATTTAAATCCTTTACAAAAGATATTTTTTTATATTTATTTAGTGAGCTTACTCCAGTTAAGACGTTAAATTTAACACTTTTTGCATAGGCTATTCATATCTGAGTTAAGGGGTTTTTTTTAAGCTCCATAAGTGTTGTAATAGAACTAAGGTTACTAGGATAGATTAATCTTAAAATAGGTTGTATTTGTATAATTTTATTTTTTAAAATAGCATTTTTCTTAACAAAAGATGCATAGGAAGTTCTTTTGGATTTATTGAAAGCTATTTTTGATAATATAAAATTTAAGCTAGCATTAGTATGCGACCCTGATAAGTAAGGCATTCCTAGATTAGTTTGTGTTTTAGTTGGCGAGTTGGCTAGTACAGCATAGGTAGTCTTAGTAGGCTTACCCTTAACTAATTGGCTAGCAATATAAGGAAAGAAAAAAGATATAGGTTTATTTTTAAGAACATTAAATAAGACTTTATTTCTTTTTTTTAATCTAATTTTTAATAATTTTAATGTATTGGCTGGTCCAGTACTTGGTAAAGTATTTTTTTTAATTTTTAAATTATGTATAAATCTTTTTTGTGCTAGGCTTGCAGGGCTTGCCATTCCAATAAAAGTCTTATCATTCTCTCCATGTGAGTTTTTAAATATATTTAGATTGGATTTTTGCGTTAAGTTAAAATTAGTCCTTATACTTATTGTGCTATGTTTTGGTGTTTTTAATCTATGAATAAGATCTACTTTTTTATTATTAACTAAAGGTAATTTATTGCTTGATCTAGTAATTAGGCTGTTATTTAAAATAGATTTGGATCTATTCTTACTAAATTTATTAACATTATGACCATTTAGATTAGATATTTTTTTTATTTTATTTAAAAAGTATATTTTTTTTCTGTTATAAGTATAAACAGTTATTATTACTTTATTATTAATATGTTTTATTTCAGGTTTACCTATAAATAATTTAATCATAGAAAATCGTTTTAATCTTTTTGATATAGAGTGTTTTGTGTTAGACATATTTAGGGATGGGTTCAAATTAAAATATGTTTTTAGTAAATTATAAACAGATTTATCTATACTAGGTAATAATTTTAAAGAATTATTAGGATTGTATGCATATATACTATTATTTCATTCTTTAATAGCAGGAGGGCTATGTTTTAATGTACCAATAGTTTGTTTATTACTAGAAAGTTTGTGTACATCATCTTGATTAACTTGTATAGCAAGTGATCTATTATTAAGAATGTCATTCCCATTAGATAGTGTAAATAAGATGTTTAACGTGTTTGTTTTTTGTTTAATAAGTTTAAGTTTTATTTTAAATTTAGAATATATTTAAAGGATATTATTCATTATAGAATCCATTTAGGTATAAAATATCTAACTTGGATTTATTTTTTTTTATGTGTTTTATTTTTATATTAAATATATTGTGATATACTTATAAGTAGACTATCATATAATCTTTGAAATTATATAGAATAAATCAAGGTTGTTAGTTTTAAACTGCTTTACTATTTAAGCTAATGATATTTTGTCTAGAGCTTATTGTCAAGGCTTTTTTACCTAATTCAAAAATAAAACCTAAAGTTAATAAGATAAAAAAGATTAACATTATAACTAATCCATAAATCCCATTTATATAACTACTAACAGAATAAGGATATATTAATAATATTTCTAAATCAAATAGTAAAAATAGTAAACCAAAAATAAAGAAAGAGATAGTAAATTGTGCTCTATTTTGACCAAGGAAAGAATGAAATCCACATTCAAATGTTGTTTTTTTTTCACCATAAGGATTATGTGGAGCAAAAATAAGATTAACATTTAATAATATAAATGCTAATAATGGTATAAAAAAAAGAAAAAAACTAAGACTACTCATGAAAAAATCATATATTAAGTATTTTTATTATACCTTTAAATCAATTAAGTTAAAAAGCTTAGACTAAACACTCATGTGAAAGATAGGAAATATAGAAAGTAAATCTAAATGTAAGAAGGTAGATTCAAACCTTTATTGTTCACTAATTAAATAAAATAACTGTATGGATCTAGACTATAGTAATATAACAATTTAAAGTTTTTATTTAAATTGTTAAAGATAAAATAGAAGTTAAAAATAATAATTCTTGAGGAATAAACATAAATAATAATATTATTAATGTTAAAATTGATATACTTGATGTTAATGAACTAGATAAAAAAATATTATTTATATTCTTCGTAGACTCAGTATTAGATTCTAGAGTAATTTTTGTATACTCATTCTGTTCAAAAAAAAGTTCTTTTATAATTGCTAGATAATACACAGCTGAGATAACACTAGTAATTATGGCTATTAAAACCATAAATATATATCCATTATCTAAAGCTGCACTTAATACCATCTGCTTAGCAAAAAACCCTACTAATGGAGGTACTCCTACAAAGGAGAAAAGAGTTATTGCTAAACTTATAGCTAACATAGAATTTATATAAAAAAGCCCTTTTAGTTGAGATATCAATTGTATAGGTGAATAAGAATCTAATTGATTTTCTTTTTCTTCTATTTCATTATTTTCACGAGCTATAAATTGTTTATTAATTTTTTTATTATTAGTTAACATTAAAAAGGAATATCCTATAGATATTAATATTAAAAAGGCATTTAAATTTGTAACAGAATATTGTATTATATAAAAGTAAAAGGCTTGTATAGATTCTAGGCTATTTATTGTTAATGCTAATAATATAAAACCTAAATGAGAGATAGTACTATATGCTAGTAATCTTTTTATTCTATTTTGAGTTAAACCTAATATAGATCCTATGATTAATGATAACAGAGAACTTATTAATAAATTATTTTTTCATGAAAAAATGCTAGACGTAATACTTGTATAATAAACTAGTTCGAATAAAAAAATTAAAATAGTTATTTTAGCTATTATGGCTACAAAAGTAGTCACTATAGTAGGTATTGCATCATAAACATCAGGACTTCAAAAATGAAAAGGTGCTGCTGAAATTTTAAATAAGAATCCTGTAGAAAATATTACCATAGATAATTGTAAAAAATATTGGTTTTGAGTAGGCTCAGCAATTATAGCATTATTTAAATTTTCACTTATTTCTATATTATTTACAAAAATACTATTCATTATATAAATAGCATCTAAAGAAGTATTACCAGTATTAATGTATAATAAACTTTGGCCTAATAAAATTATACAAGAGGATAACCCCCCTAATAAAAAATAGGTTAAACCGGCATTTGTTGAAAGTTCTGAATTTCTATAAATACTACATAATAAATATAACCCATAACTTTGTAACTCTATAGATAAAAAAATGGAAATTAGATCATTACTAGACATTAAAAAAATTCCTCCTATTATAATAAATAGTATGATTAAGGGATATTCTAGAATTTGAAATGGCTCTGCAGTTTTATTTAAATAACTAGTATTTAAACTGTTTTTAGCATTTGTAGGATTTATTATAAGATCATAAAAAGATCCAATTTTATCAGATCAAAGTTTTCTAGGGTAAAAACTTGTTAAAGTTAATATAAGATATGTTAGGACAAATATAAACATTGTAAATGTTAATGTATGGTTTTTACAAAATAATAAACCGTTAAAAAGACTTATAGATTTATGTAAATAAACTACATTAATAATATAGTATAAAATTATCATAGAATATAATAAAATAAAGGAAGTTGTTCTTGAATATAAAATAGATTTATCTCGTCTAAGAGTAGTAGCATTAGATAATAATAGTAGTATAATAGAAGTGAATAAGATTATTGTCATATAAGACTTGAACTTATATCTGAGATATTAGAAGTATCTTGCTCTGCCAAATTAAGCTAATGACAATTTTTTTTTTGAGAATAGCTGTATATGGATATAATTAACCAGGTTTCTGTTATATAATATGAAACTTAAAAAGGTTTGATAGAATGACTTTATTGTTCATTATTCATATAATACTAGTATAACCTCTCAATGATTTAGAGAAGTTAGATTAGTTTTATGAAAAATAGTTTCTGTTTAACTAACAAAATTTTGCAATTTAAAGATCTAATATCCTTAATTTATTGGACTTATTAAATTACTATCTATTAAACTCCTGATTTTCCTATTATATTTTATAAGACAATATATTATAGTATATATCACATATAGTTAATATTAATTAATATATTATATTTCTAACTAGGTGTTCCTAACTAGGTGTCTAATTAGTTAAACCATAAACTTATTTTGAATACATTTAGGAAGAAAAGGAATTGAACCTTTGATAGCATATGCTATTGAGTTTACAGCTCAACCCGTCATACCAACAAACGGGACCTTCCTTTAAATCTAGTACAAACACTTAGACTAACTAATAGGTAACCTAATTAATTGTGTTAATAAAAATACACTAAAAATATATATTTGTATGTGTAATGCATATGAGTTAAAGCCCACTAATTGAAAAGCTTAGAATTAAGTATTCAATTAGTTAGACTAAAAACGAAATTACTTCATTGTTTTTTATTAATGTATACTATGCTTTACTTAGCCTAATAATAAAAAGGCTTATATTTAGCCGGGAGAGAAAATTGAATTCTCATTCTTAATGCATGAAATTAATGTTCTACCTATTGAACTATCCTGGCTTATATAATATATATTCTTATGAATACTAATGTATATAGACTACTAATTAGAAGGATACTTCTAACTAGGTGTATCGCAACTAAAAATTATAAAAGAATCATCTACTTAATGAAGGGAGGATACCCTGACTTGAACAGGGAACTTACTGTGCCACATACAGCTGCTCTACCTTTTGAACTACATCCACCTTTTTATACTAATTTTAAAATATAAGTTATTTATTTTTTAAAGCATCATAAACTAGTTTAACACATAAATTAGTTTAAGTGAAATGAAAGACTCTTAATTTAAAAACATCTTGTTATACGCTTATTATAAATAACACAAATATATATTTATAGGTAACAAGACTTGAACTTGTATGGTTAATACCATCCCGTCCTAAGCGGGACCTGACTACCAATTCCAGCATACCTATATATTAAATTATATATACTTAATTATATTTTATTAATATTTGCCCAAGATAAGATTCGAACTTATAACCTAAACATCTTCAGAGTTCCGCTCAACCAATTGAGCTTCTTGAGCTATATAAAGACAATGGTTTATTTAAAAAAGGTTTAACATTAAAAGATTTAACATTATAATTTTAGAAACTTTAATGTAAATATAAATTGGAGATATTAGGGATCGATCCTAAATTAATGATATGCAAAATCACAGTTTTACCAATTAAACTATATCCCCTTTATTATATAGGACAACTAGTTGAAGTCTTAACTAATTGGACACCTAGTTAGAGCGATTAAATTATTATAAAGACAACTCTTTACATTTAATTTTGAATAACCCATAAGGGATTTGAACCCTTATCTTAACAGTGAAAGAGTTCTGTCTTAACCATTGGACGAATGGGTCTTTTTTTTTTTAATATTATTAATATAAGTTCTTTAAAAAAATTAGTTACTAGGGCAACTACTTGAATAGACCTAGTTGAAATCCACTGACTAATTAAAAAGTGATAAAGAATTCAAAAGATTTAATAAAAAATTAGTCAACGCACCATATAAACTAGTTTAAGTGGTGCATTAAAAATAAAATAAGCTTTATCCAAAAAACGACTTGAACGTTTACGATTATAAATCAGCGAATCTTAAGTTCGCCCTGTCTACCAATTCCAGCACTCGGATTCTTATATCTAAATTTATCTTATTAAATATTACTTATTATACACTTTACATGGCTCTTTTTTATTGTTTTAATTTAAGTATCGCTCTAACTAGGTATACAACAAAAAGAGTTTTTTACTAGTCGCGAGCTAAGCTTTTCAACTAGTTGTCCTAGTAACTAAATAAGGCCAGAATGATTCGAACACTCATCTGAGCTATCATGAGCAGCTTGCTTTACCAATTAAGCTATAGCCTTTTTAAAATTTAGTGCGGGCAAAGGACTTGAACCTCTATTTTTTGGGCATGAGCCAAATATGTTACTCTACATCAACCCGCATATAGTAATATGTTATTAAGTATTAAAACTAGCCCAGTGCAAGTATCGCACTTACTTCTACCGATTACAAAACGGTTGCATTACTTTTATGCTAACCAGGCTTTTAAATAAGTGTTTAATATAAAGATATATAGCATATAAATTTTGTAGTACTATAAAATTTAGTATTAATAAAATTTGTAGTGCTAACAATATAATATGTTTATATAAACTTCTTACTACTTAGAGGCCTAGTCATTCTTTTATTAAGATTGGATAGTAAGTATTATGTATTGATATGTATATTATTTAGTATATAATAAAATTAGTACTTTATACCTTAAAACATCAAAATTCTTTAAGCTAAAGCCTATTACATTTATAAAAATATCTATATAGGTATTTTACTACACTATGTTTAGATTTCGTAATATTCTATTACGTATATTTAAAAGTATCTTAAGGTAAGTTTCGTGCCTAGATGCATTCAGCACTTATCTTTAACTAATATAGCTTTCCTGCCATGCCTGTGTTTATAATTATTTAGTGTAACACTAAATAATTTATATTACTTGAGTAATAGTAATATCCATTAGAAGTAACTATAAAAAAGTAAATATTATTTCACTTTATTATATTTGAATTACTACTTATCTAAATATAAAAGATTAATATTAGGCAACACAAACAACAGGTAAACCAGGGATTAATATACCCAACTCCTTTCGTACGAAGGGGCTATCCTTATTTTACTTTAATTTCCTCTAGAAGATAGAAACCATACTGTCTCACGACGTATTTAACCCAGCTCGTGTAGCTCTTTAATCGACGAACAGTCGTACCCTTCATGACTCTTGCATTCATGTGGATGAGCCAAGCCGACATCGAGGTGCCAAACTGCGCACTCAATTTGTACTCTCTGGCGCAATTAGCCTGTTATCCCTAGCGTAGCTTTTTCAAAAATCCAAGACCTTTCCTTTCTGCATCTTGTGATCATATGCCCCGCTTACGCGACTGAAAGACGTGTATGTCAAACAGTAAAGCAAGATTAAGCCATTAAACTTTTTAAGTAAAAATAAAAACCATAATATAGGAAAGTCCAATATTATAGCTATAAACAATACTATCTAGTTAATGTTTAATTTACAATTATTTTCCATATAATGAAAATCTTACTTAATATAAAAAAATGAATCTAACTAAATAGAGTGGTAATTGAATTAGTTAAAAAGAATGTTTTTAAATAAATTTTAACCAATAACAAACTAAAAATTAATATAAAACATATATTGTATACTTACTATAGTGGTCTAAACCTCTACAATAAGTATAGTTATATATATTTAATTGCAAGTCTAAGCATGCAATTTTACAAAATTAACTTTGGATATACCCAGGTACTTTTTATGGGATCTGTGCCCCGCATAAACCGTCTACTAGCAACTGTTTCCCAAAAGAATTGGATAGGTTTAACCTAATCCAATTCTTTTCTCTTTTGGGATAAGTGAACGCGACCACCTAAAGATTTGTCCACTGCCTCCTCTATTCTTTTCTCTATAGGGGAGATATAAATTTAGATAAAGAATTTTATCCAAATTGTTTATCTGCGGATATGATAAACAAAGTAAAGGTGTTTCAATATTATTTAAACAATTACCTTTTACTCTAAAACTTGCTATATCATAACCAATAATTAGTAACAGTAAAGCTGCATAGGGTCTTCTCGTCTATCTA
>Ga0233341_1000047_pt1 | contig 15241 bp, 13 predicted proteins | sample GEONDECOMP247_FD_180672 | JGI IMG/M metagenome (GOLD analysis project Ga0233341, IMG submission 180672) | Leaf litter microbial communities from Shasta-Trinity National Forest, California, United States - GEON-DECOMP-247 | ecosystem: Environmental > Terrestrial > Plant litter > Unclassified...
TAGCTACAACTGGTTTAATTGGAGCCGGTGTTGGAATTGGTGTAGTCTTCGGTGCATTAATATTAGGTGTATCTAGAAATCCATCATTGAGAGGTCAACTTTTTTCTTACGCTATATTGGGTTTTGCCTTTGCGGAGGCTACAGGTTTGTTTGCTTTAATGATGGCTTTTCTACTATTATATGTTGCTTAATAGTAGTATTTATTATTAGTCATCATTAGATAGAAAAATGATATAATGCTATAACAAAACTACCTTTAGAATACATGGGTTTAGCTTTTAGCTACTTTATATATAAATTAAACCGTTACTATTTTTTTACAATTTTAATGGGTTTTAATATATTTCATTTAGTAATTTCTTTATTAAATTTATCTTGATATTTTTCTTATGATAAATTGGTACTATGTATTATCTGAAAGGTAGCTTTTTTCTTTTCTATCTGCTTAGAAAATAAAATAATAAAATATGATATACTATATTGGTTATAATAAATTATTATATTATAATGGATGTTATAAAAAAAACTATGTTATCTTTTTATCACTTTATTAATTAGACGTTTTTTTTATATTTCACTATTATTAATCTTATTTTATATATTGTATCTTATAGAGGATACTTATATAGGTTTTTTTAAGTTATTTTTTATAGTTTATCTTTAAAAGAAGTCCTTTTAGAAGACGGATTGTTAAAGAGTTTTTTATTATAATGTCCGATTTAGGTACATTTATTATATTTTACCTCCTAATATTCCAGGATCTCCAAATACTCCCGGACCATCAGGACCTCTAGGGGGTCCTGGAGGACCCTCAGGACCACCAGGACCATCAGGACCACCTGGACTCCCAGGACCACCTGGATTACCAGGTGGACCAGGAACACCTGAAGGATCTGGAGAACAAGGTGGACCAAATCGAGAATCTAATAGATTTAATAGAAACTCTAATGTAGGGAATAATAGCGCTGAATCTTTTAGTGAAGATCAATACAATGAACTTAGAGAAAATGTAGGGCATAAACTTTGACAGCTCTTTATAAATAGACATAGGAGGACTATATTAAATAAGTCCAATCCAGCTCATGCGGATAAATTAATTGCGTTAGATCATAACATAATTTGCAAACATATTTTAGATACTAAATGTGAGTTTCTTTATTGTAAATTAGAAGAAAATTCATCTGGTAATCATATATATACAGGTATTATAGGGTTAAGGCTATTGGAGATTATGGAAAATGCATAATAAAAAGAAAGTACAAAAAAAAGCACTGTTATACGAGCAGGGCACGTACTAAAAAAAAAATAATTTAAATATAATAATATAAAATGAATTTAACCTTAATAATTTTTTTAATCGGAATTTTAGCTTTCGTCATAAATAGAAAAAAGATAATCTTAAGGCTTATCTCAATTGAAATAATGCTTTTAACTATTACATTCTTAATATTGATAATTTCACTTAGCTTTGGTGATATATTAGGCCAAACTTATGCTATATATGTTATAGCAATAGCAGGTGCAGAATCAGCCATAGGTTTAGGTATTCTAGTTGCTTTTTATAGATTAAACTCTTCCTCCTTTTCCCTTGGCCGTCATCTTCGCAAGGAGTATCCCTTGATCGTCGGTGGAAAGGGGAATCTCCTTTTTACAAGTGATGGGCGTAAGGTGTTTGACGCATGTTCAGGTGCGGCTGTCTCTTGTCTTGGCTACGGAAACAAGAGAGTCACCAATGCAGTTTTAGAACAGATGAATACCGGAACTCCCTACGTGGCATCCTCATTTTGGGCCAGCGGTGTTGTCGAGGATTTGTGCAAGGAGCTGATCCGCGGAACGGATGGGCAAATGGCCAGAGTCTACTTGACTGGCTCAGGTTCTGAGGCGATGGAGGCTGCCATCAAGCTGTCTCGTCAAATTTTCTATGAAAATGACAAGCAAACTCCCCGTGTCAACTTCATAGCTCGCGAGGGTTCCTACCACGGGAACACCATCGGTGCTTTGGGTATCTCAGGTCATCTTGCCCGTAGAGCACCTTACACAGCATTCCTTATGAAAAATGTTTACCACATTTCCTCATGTAACCCTTACCGTCAACAAAAAGAGGGTGAATCCAATGCTGCCTTCGTTGCCCGAAAAGCCGCTGAACTCGAGACTAAGTTTCAAGAGTTAGGGCCGGAAACTGTCATCGGCTTCATCGCTGAGCCAGTCGTCGGTGCCGCGCTTGGGTGTGTTCCATATGTCCCAGGCTATCTAAAAGCAATGCGAGACGTTTGCCACAAACACGGTGCTCTTTTCATACTCGACGAAGTCATGTGCGGAATGGGTCGGACTGGCACTTTGCATGCATGGCAGGCAGAGGGTGTTGTACCTGACATCCAAACTATGGGTAAGGGACTTGGCGCTGGATATCAACCGATCGCGGCCATGATGATCTCCGAAAAGCTGGTCAAAGTGTTAATGGAAGGAAGTGGACAGTTTGTCCATGGACAGACCTACCAGAGCATGCCAGTACAGGCTGCTGCTGCTCTAAAGGTTCTGCGAATCATAGGGGAAGATAAATTGTTAGTGAATGTGACCAAACAGGGTGCGTATTTGGAAAAACGTCTGAAAGCTGTGCTGGGCGACCATCCAAATGTAGGAGACATCCGGGGACGGGGTCTTTTCTGGGGTTTAGAATTTGTGAAGGACAAAGTGACCAAGGAGCCATTCGACCCTAAACTTGGCGTTGCTCAGAAAATCCTCGACTTGGCCATCTCACCCGCATTCAATATGACAGTCTACCCTGGTACTGGTACCGTCGATGGTGTCTGTGGAGACCACATCATCCTTGCACCTTCATACATCGTCAAGGAGGAGGACGTGGACCATATCGTCAAGGTGGTCTCGGCTGTGGTTCATAATGTTTTCAAGACGATCTTTTCGTAGGAGTAAGCTCTTAATCTCTAGGACAAGCTTGTAAAGGAAGTAGAAGTTGTTATTTAAGAACTCAATTTACGGTTAGTCTTATATTAAAAATAAACGCTATATATGAAAACAATATATATGTTATAGAGCCTCAAAAGTATAAAGGTGCTTATATAAATTATTAATGATGTAGATAAGGATGAAAGTGCCGATATAGAACAAAATATTAAGGATGCAGATGTGGATGCTCATTATGAGATAGGAGAAAATATTAATGGTGGAGATGCCAATGCTAATTATAATATTGAATAAGATATCTATACGTAATATCTCAAAAAATTTAACTACTTTTTCAGCTTGTTAATATAAATATCTTAAATTATAATAAAACATATTATGCTTGTTGAATAAGTTAACGATCAGGTATTACTATTTTACATAGAAACACCTACTTTTTTAAGTGAGGTAGAAATACTTTGAGCGTAGCATAGTTGGTGTTTTAATAAAAAAAAAATATAAAGCAAGGCTCCGCTCAGTATTTTGAGGTTGTGGTGTTCTTTTTCTAGCATTCCTGTTATTCACTTATAGTAAGCCACAATTAGCGTGTTTATTTATAAAATATACATATATGTTAGATTTAGAAGGGAAACTTAAAATTTATTCGCGGCTCCTATATAAATAAGGCAGAGCAAAAAAAAATAATTTAAATATAATAATATAAAATGAATTTATCCTTAATACTTTTTTTAATCGGAATTTTAGGTTTTGTCTTAAATAGAAAAAATATAATATTAATGCTTATCTCAATTGAAATAATGCTTTTAGCTATTACATTCTTAATATTGATAAGTTCACTTAGCTTTGATGATATATTAGGCCAAACTTATGCTATATATGTTATAGCAATAGCAGGTGCAGAATCAGCCATAGGTTTAGGTATTCTAGTTGCTTTTTATAGATTAAACTCTTCTCTGATTTTATCCTGTCTATCCCGTGGCCATACAACTTATTCGAAAAACGTAAACAAGTTTAGCTCTAAAAGAATAGCAAGATGCTACTCTACAATGGCTAAGAATAACTATACTACTAACGAATCTATAAATTATTCAAAGGATCCTTGATTTATTACTGGACTTTTCGATGCTGAGAGTTCTTTTGTAGTTACAATTAAAAAAAATCCTAGATACAAAACAGGATGGAACGTTCAGTATGTGAGTTTATTATTACAAAAATCGATCACATTGTTGAACATGTAATTCCTTTTTTTTATAAACATCCTATATTAGGGTCAAAGCACTTAAATTTATTAGATTTTAAGAGTGCGGCATATATTATTAAAAATAAAGAACACTTGAATGAGGATGGGCTAGGTTTAGATTAAATTTTACAATTAAAAAGAAGAATTACTTTACTCGAATAAGGCTATGGATAATCACCCCACAATCATCATTACATTCGATGATTGGGGCCGGGGGGCAGTGTTGTAGACGGCACAGAGAAATTAGATCAAAAAAGGTAGAGTAAACCTCTGCCTAGTCATATTTTCAATATGGCAAAACCTTCAAATTGCGGGAAAGTCTTAAAGGCAAATCTACCAAGTTAATACAGTAATGTAATTAATGGAACAGGTAATGACTCGTTGTACGGTAAAAACGATTTGTATGAAGAAATGAAATAGATCATCCGCAGCCAAACACCAAAAATTAAATAAAAGGATGGTGCGCAGTTCATCGACTAAATGTAGGTTGGTGAATAATTATATACGACTCTACTTCTTCTTTTCTTTTTTTTAGTCCCGGGCGCCAAAATAATAAAAATTTTTGGGGGCTGGGACTGCGCTTTAAAAAATAAATTATTTTTTGTCTAACACTACGTGTTAGATAAAAAATAATTATTTTTTATAGCGCATGTGTGTTTTTTTTTCTTTATGTAATAAAGAAAAAACTTGGCGTGGGAAAATTTTTCTGACGCGTAGCGTCAGAAAAAAAACGCCAACAAAAAAAAGTTTTGAAGAAAAGATAGGACAAAATTTATTTGCTTAAGATATAGTCAGGCATAACCTAAAAGTTATGGGAATACCCTAGCCAACCTAAGGGAAAAAAAAGAAATTCCTATGGTAAAGGGGGAAAACGAAGAGGAAGTATTGCAATAGAATATAAATAATGTATTTAGCTATAATTACTTTACCCTTATTAGGATCAATAGTTGCCGGGTTTTTTGGTAGAAAAATCGGAGTTAGCGGAGCACAATTAATTACATGTTCAAGTGTAATTGTAACAACCTTACTAGCAATTGTAGCCTTTTTTGAAGTGGGTTTAAATAACATACCTGTATCAATAAACCTTTTTAGATGAATAGATAGTGAATCACTTAATGTTTTATGAGGTTTCCATTTTGATAGTTTAACAGTGTCTATGTTAATACCTGTTTTAATAGTTTCTTCTTTAGTGCATATATATTCTATAGGATATATGAGCCATGATCCTCGAGGGCGCGTTAGGGGAAAACGCGTCTATGGGGATAAATTGTCAAATTCCGGGGATATCCTAAAGCTTAAGGTACCAAGCTATAGTCGAAAGGCTATAAGTGGCTGAACTAATTACTCAGGTATGGTAACAAGCCTTAAGATGAGTGAAAACGAAATGGACAATCGCGGATCTAAGTCAACCATACTAAATAGTATGGTTGTAAAAGAGCAACGAGTAGACGGCAGTTGATCCATTAAGCCACATTTAATGGATTTAAGGTGTACTCTATGGGGTTCCGAAAGGAATAGAGGTATAAAACTCGGTTTCAATATGCAACAAGGTTGAAACTCCTATGTCAAAGACCCATCTAAGCAATTCGGTTTAAGAAAATTTTCTACCTATAATTCTACTATTGTAAATCCTGGAGTATGATCTGGTTTAATAGATGGTGAGGGTTCATTTAGTATAATAGTAGATAGAAATAAAACGCGTAAATTAGGTTGACGTGTTCAATTGAAATTTCAAATAGGTCTACACACTAAAGATCTTAACTTATTATATCTATTACAACAATATTTGGGTGGTATTGGTTCTATTCATTTAGCTCGAAACCGAGAGATAGTTATTTATTCAATAGATTCTATTGAAGATTTAAATAAATTTATTATTCATTTAGAAAAATATCCGTTATTAACTCAAAAAGCTGCGGATTTTTTATTATTTAAACAAGCGGTAAAACTTGTAAATAATAAAGCTCATCTTTCTGTCTCATCTTTTTTTTTGCAGGGAAACCTGCAAAAAAAAAGAAGACCCCCTGTCATCGAACGTAGTGATGACAGAGGGGTTGAAGGTTTAAATCAAATAGTAAATATAAAAGCATCCATGAATTTAGGTTTATCTGATATGTTAAAATCAGAGTTTGCTGGATATACTCCAGTTGAAAGACCTGTAATAAATTCAGATAATGTAATTTTAGACCCTCATTGAATTTCAGGATTTGTTAGCGCTGAGGGGAATTTTGATGTTCGTATACCATCAACGAATAGTAAATTAGGTTATCGAGTACAATTGAGATTTAGAATAACTCAACATAGTAGAGACCTTAGATTAATGGAGAAGATAGTTGAATATTTAGGGTCAGGAAAGATATACAAATATGGTGGTAAGTCTGCTGTTAGTTTAACCATAGTTGACTTTACTGATATTACCAATATAATAGTTCCATTTTTTAATAAAAACGCTATAATTGGTATAAAACTTTATGATTATCTTGATTGATGTAAAATTCATAGTTTAATGATTAATCGTGCTCATCTTACAGTTGAGGGTATAAATTCCATTAGAGAGATAAAATCTGGTATGAATATAGGTAGAAGTTTTTAAGATCAATAACCATTGTTAGTATCAAAAACACAATAAATCAATTGCAGGATAAGTTTGACTTAAATGCACAATCAAAGATTCTTTAGTTATTTAAGTTTATTCACCTTTATGATGATAATACTTGTTACAGCTAATAACTTTTTATTAATGTTTGTTGGTCTTCTCGGCCGTCTACATAGTTAAAATTATGTTTATTATTATGTCACCAATTGCTGGAAAATCTCTAGACTTAAAGAGACAATCAGCAGGAAACCTTATTAAATAAGCATTATTAATAAGGGTTCTTCAGAGACTAGACGTGACATGCCCTTTCTTTTTTTTTTATTTTATTTTTGTGCCAATTTTTTTCTTTATTACGTAAAGAAAAAAATTGGCACAAAAATTTTAAAAGCCTTATATAAAAAGGAGATAAATTAGGAAGGAGGGTGAAGATATAGTCCATTAGTAGATGAAAGTTTACTTAATATGTGAGGCTTAGGGATTTTATATGTTATTAGTACTTCATTTTTTATTACTTATCCTAGTATATTTAGCCGCCCCTTCACAAAATCATCCACTGAAGAGATTAAAGAGGGTAAGACCTTAAGTAAAAAGAATTATGTGTTATCTCAGGAACAAAAGGAATCTCTAATAGGTATACTGTTAGCCGACGGGATTCTAGTAAAAGCAAAACCTGAACATAACACAAGGCTTAGAATAGATCACACATACCCTTGTCAAGAGGCATATGTTATAAGTATATACACTTTATTCAAGTCTATGGTAAATATGGAACCGACTATACTTGAAAGAAAAGCTGACATAAGGACAGAAAAAATATATAAGTCTGCCGGGGGCCCGCCTAACACAAAGTGTAAGGCGGGCCCCCGAGCTGACAGGAGGGATCCCCCATACGAAGTATGGGGGAGGGCCCCCCAGTCAATATATTTTTGAACCTTAAGTTTTGCTTGTTTCAACCCATACTACCATTTTTTTTACAACGGTAAAACCAAAATTGTTCCTCTCAATATAGAGGAACTCTTGACCGCTAGAGGTTTAGCGCATTGAATCATGGGAGATGGCTTTTATATGACATCTAGAGGTGTTATTGTGTTATGTACAGAAAGCTTTACTAAAGAGGAAACAAATCTTTTAATAGCTGCTTTAAATAATAAATTTGGTATAAAAGCTACTCTTAATAAACGTATTTTATCTACAGGTCTCGATGGTTGAAGGATTAGAATAAGTAAAAAAAGTATGAAAAAAGTTACTACAATAGTGGACCCTTATATTATACCTGTATTCAGATATAAGTTAGGTGAAAATAATATAAATAATTTAGTCCCGGTTAAAATAAAAATCTAGCCATATTTTTATTTTAGCCCCCCTAATTTTTAATACCATTAAATTTTAACCCAGGGGGGACTGGGACTGCCCGCGGCTTATTTTTTTTTTTTATTATTAAAAATAATAAAAAAAAATTAGGGCACGAAATAAATTAAAAAAATCTTTATAGCCCTAGCCTGTGAGAAGGTGTTGGTATTTGTTCTTATCTTTTAGTAAGTTTCTGATTTACTAGAATAGCAGCAAATCAAAGTTCTTTATCTGCTTTATTAACTAATAGAGTGGGTGATTGTTTTTTAACTGTAGGTATGTTTGCTATATTATGAAGTTTTGGTAGAAACTCCAAAATGTTAAAAGTTTATTTAGAGAAATGAAATAAAAATAAAATCGAGGATATACTCCCTTATAGACAAGTTAGAAGAAGTTCAGATTCTTCGACGGTATCTGTTAACCTTTTTATGGCCTCTTATTTAGCTGGTTTAATTGAAGGTGATGGGCATATAGCTGTCCATGATAAAAATTCTTCATCTAAAAAATACCGTCCTAAATTTATTATCACCTTCAATTTAGCTGATAAACCTTTAGCGGATAAATTATCTGCAGTATTGAAAGTAGGTAAAGTAATTAGTAAACCAAGTGCTGGTCATGTTATACTACAAATTTTAGCTAAAGAAGAAGTTTTAAAAATAATTAATTTAATTAATGGTTATATGCGTACACCTAAATTAGAAGCTTTACATAGAGCAATTACTTGAATCAATGAAAAGGATAATAGTTCTATACCTTGTTTAGGTTTAGATTTATCACCTATTGATAGTAATAGTTGATTGGCTGGTTTTACAGACGCGGATGGGAATTTCTCTATAACTGTGACTGACGTAAAAAAAAATGGTATCTTTAGAAATAAAAGAGTGCAAACTTTTTTTCGTTTAGAAGTAAAACAGAACTATTCTAGAGAAGTTACTGAAGCTCAAGGTGGTAGTGGTTATTTTAACATTTTAACTAAAATTTCTGCCTTTCTTACTGTAAATCTATATACTAGAACTAGATATGTAGAAGATAAAGTTTATTATTCTTTTATGGCGATAGCTCATAACTCAAGAAGTCATGAAATAGTTCGTAAATATTTTGATGCTTTCCCTTTATATTCTTCAAAATATTTAGCTTATAAGGATTGATGCCTTGTTCAAGATCTTCTTAAAGGAACTTCTTTAAGTAAAGAAGGTCTGGATAAAATTAACGAAATAAAAGGTCAATTTAACAGTAAGCGGAAAGTATTCGATTTTTCACATTTAGATTCTTTAACATTTTAAATATTGCCGTGGGCGGTAGTAATATCGCTCTTATTATATAACTATATGCGGGAAACCCCTAAAGTCTTTTTATAGGATATTGTGGAAACTACTTTTTTATTTTCTTTTGCTTCCTTTATTTTACCCCTAGCTTGCGCTATACCCCCCCCCCAGGAATCCGGGTTTTTATTTTATAAATTAGGGGAAGCTTTGCAGGCATTAGGAAAATAGTACATGGAGGGGCTAATGCAAGATATTACTAGAAGCGTACGCAGACGATAAAGATTAAAAAGAATAGAACTAATAGGATGGTGTGCTGCTTTTTCAAATAAAAAAAAAAAGAAAGAGTGCTTTTATTATATTAGTTAAAATGGACAATCCGCAGGAAATGAAATTAATTATAAACTCTTCTTCAATACAAGGAAGCTAATATTAAAATTTATAATGCTTATTATATTTTAATTATTGGCTTTATATTTAAAATAAGATCCTCAGAGACTACACGTTATACCCCATACTTGCTATTTAATAGCAGCCTTTGGGTGAAGATATAGTCCAAATTATAGCTGAAAGGCTATAAGGGAGGCTTGCCAAGCTAACATTTAATAAAAGAGTTGTTAGTAAAGCAAGCTCCTACAATTGAATATTGATTATGCTACAGTATTTTCATTAGCTCCTTTTGTTAGTGAAAACATTGTTACAATTATAGGTATTTGTTTATTAATTGGTGCTATGGCTAAAAGTTCTCAAGTTGGATTACACGTTTGATTACCGATGGCGATGGAAGGTTGGTGTAACTGGGCTTTCCTTAAACTTCACCATATGCGGGAACATCCTGCTTTAATTCTTGGTCCACTCAAGAGATATTTCTTGCTAGGAAAAATTCAAGAACAGGGACAATCCGCAGGAAACTTTATTACATGTAATGGGATGGCAGCTAGGCTGGAAACCCTAGGCCAAGCCAATACAAAAGATATAGGTTCCTCAGAGACTAGACGTGAAGCGTTTATATTAAAAGATAATGTTTTTAAATCTTGATTTATAGGGTTCAGTGAGGGAGACGGTTCATTTATTATTAATAAAGATGGTTATTTAGAGTTCAAAATTACACAACCCAGTTCGGATGCTCAGGTTTTATTTTTTATAAAGAAAAACTTGGGTTTTGGTGTTGTAAGACTTCAAGATAAAAATAAAAATACTCATTGTTTTAGAGTAAGAGACAAAGAAGGATTGTTTAAATTAATCTCAATTTTCAATGGTAATATTTTTATGGATACTAGAAAGATCCAATTTAAGTCGTTTATAGCTGCGTATAATACGGTATATAAAGAAAGTATTGTTTATATTAACAATAATTATAAACCCGTTTTATCTGATTATTGACTATGTGGATTTACTGACGCTGAAGGTTGCTTTACTTGTTCTATAATAGATAGACCTAAAGATGGAGGTTTAGTTAGATTAAGGTACATATTATCTCAAAAAGGTAACTTTGAAGAAATGCAATACTTAGGTGTCTTATTGAATGGTAAAACACATTATATTAAAAATTATCTCGGTTATAATATGACAGTTAATACAACTAAATTATCTTTAGTAATAAAATATTTTGACACTCATCCCCTGAAAACCAAAAAATCCATAGTTTACTTTAATTGAAATAAATTGTATAAATTAGTAAAGGATAAAAAACATTTAACTGAAGAAGGTTTAATTACAATTAAAAGATATAATAAAAACCTTAACAGATTAGATAAAATAATATAAGCGAAGATATAGTCCGAACAGTTATATAAGTAACTGAGTGTTTTTAGTTAATATATACTAAAAAACAACAAATTTGCCTACACCAGTTAGTGCTTTAATTCACGCTGCTACTATGGTTACAGCGGGTGTATATCTATTAATGCGTACAAGTCCCTTAATAGAATACAGTTCAACTGTCTTAATACTATGTTTATGATTAGGTGCAATAACTACAGTATTTAGTTCTCTTATTGGTTTATTCCAACAAGATATTAAAAAAGTTATTGCCTATTCTACTATGAGTCAATTAGGTATGATGGTTATAGCAGTAGGTTTATCATCATATAATATTGCATTATTTCACTTAGTAAATCACGCTTTTTATAAAGCATTACTATTCTTAGGTGCTGGTGCTGTAATTCACGCAGTAGCAGATAACCAAGATTTTAGAAAATACGGTGGATTAAAACCATTCTTGCCCTTAACTTACTCTGTTATGTTAATAGCAAGCCTTAGTTTAGTAGCTTTCCCTTTTATGACTGGATTCTATAGTAAAGATTTTATATTAGAATCTGCATACGGGCAATTCTACTTTAGTAGTACCGTTGTTTACTTTATAGCTACTATTGGTGCTATGTTTACTACTTTATACTCAGTTAAAGTTTTATATTTAACCTTCTTAACTAATCCTAATGGACCTATAGTTAACTATAAACATGCTCATGAAGGAGATATTTTCATGAGTTTACCTTTAATGGTATTAGCGGTTTTCTCTATATTCTTTGGTTATATAACTAAAGATATATTTATTGGATTAGGTTCAGGATTTTTTGCAGATAATAGTATATTTATTCATCCAACACATGAAATTATGCTAGACACGGAGTTCGCAGTGCCAACATTATTCAAATTGTTACCTTTTGTGTTTACTCTATCCTTAAGCATACTTGCTATAATCTTATCGGAATTTATTCCGACAGTTTTAATTAACTTTAAACTTTCGAGATTGGGGTACAACGTTTTTGGTTTCTTCAACCAACGTTTCTTCATTGAGCTTTTCTATAATCGTTACATAACTGGTCTGGTTTTAAAACTAGGTGGTCAAACTACCAAAGTTTTAGACAAAGGTAGCGTAGAGTTACTGGGACCATATGGTTTAGAAAAAGGTCTGTTGAGCTTAAGTAAAAATATCAGTAGCTTAGATACAGGAGTGGTTACATCATATGCTTTATACATACTTACAGGACTAATTTTCTATATATTAATCCCTTATATAGGTTTAGTGGATAATAGTCTTTTAATTATAATCTTATTAGGTTTGTTTAGTATTACATATGATGTAAATAAACAAAATATTAAGTATACATCAAAATAATGGAAAGTAAGAAGATTTCAACCTTATATACAGGAGTTATAACATCATATGCTTTTTATATTTTATTTGGCATGATAGTAAAACATTTTACATTGGCTTTTAATATCTATACTTTATTTATCTTTATTTTAAGAAATAACTTAAAAGGTATCGTAATTAAGAGCTAAGTACTTATCTTGTAAAATCTTACAAGGTAAGTACTTAGAGATACACAGTAGATGGTTTTACATTTGGATTGCAGACATCAAATATGGGGTTCAATTCCTCTGTATCTCTTATAATATAGTATAAAAATTTAATATTAATGGAATTTGTTCAATGGGTATAACAATCGTTTTACATCCAGTAGGTTTAGTGTTTACAATAAACTAATAATATAATGTGCTATTAAGACAACTTATTTCTCTATAAATCTCTATCCAATCTCCGGGTAATAATGCTTAAGTACGAGTAAAGTTTATATCCCGGGGAGGTGCCCTGCATCACTATGTGAAGGGGGGGTGCCCAGCATCACTATGTGAAGGGTATAAATAAATTCGTTTTTCGAACGAACTACGGTAATAGAGAGAGAGCACTCTCTCTCTCTCCTTGGTTGATTTGAGGCCATGAGTACCTGACGACCGATAACAGATATTTTTTTTTTAATGTACGTTATTTACGCCTATCTTTTATAGAGAAATAGGTTTTGTATAAAAAAACCAAAGCCTCCTTGTTTGCGGAGCATAGCATAGGAGGATTTGGTAAATAAACCGTTTCGGCCGCCTCCTTATCCCTAAAGGATTAGGGTGGCTGAAACCTACAAGGGGGCCGCCTCTGCTTTGCAGCAGGGCCCCTTGTTGGTAAGAGAATAAAAGAAGCTGTAACTGGTTAGGTACAGTTTGTTGGTTTAAAACCAGGATAACTACTATAAAAAGAGGTATGATTAGATATAGATCTTCTATAAGTACTAGAGGTATGATATACAATTCTACATCATGGTAGTAGAGCCTAATCCTTAGGATACAAAAGGTATATGCGATATGAACCATTCGTCAGTATCCACAAGTGTCCCATAACAGTATTGCATCGCATAGCTTTGCATCGATCAAGGGTAACCTAGCATAGGGGTTAATATGCCGGAAAAAAAACACCGAAAGATTACATTTCTAAATTTTAAACATGATATACCAAAAACACTCACAGTTACACAAATTTTGCAATAAATTTTGCCCCCTTTTTAGCTTTAAATCCTAGTAGCCCCTGTTACAGTATTAATCAAGTTGTTGTTGGCGGAGCCACTGGAGCCACTGCATTGAATTTGGTAAACACTCCTACCCAAAGCAGATATTTTTCTTCCGAATGAGGAGTAAGAGCTTTTTCAAGTTCTTCTTCTTATAACAGTAATTTTAGTTGTATTTAAGAGGTTAAGTTTTCTAATAATAGAAAGTATAAAGATGGGCTTGGAAATACTATCATCGACTTCCCTAAAAGTCATACTCAAAATCCTTTTACTATAGACCTTGAAGACTTTACTCATCAAATGTTATATGACAATATTTACTCTTTTTTATACACAGATATTGAGTATATTATAGCTGTTAGTATATGTGTAGATGATGAAGTATATATCTTTAAAACTAATAATACTATTTATCATAATGTTGTAGAAGGGGATCTTACATTCAGTAAGATACTATATGATAAAGTATGATTAAATATAAAAGATTATGTTTCACAGCCTGAAGAAGATGGTAATGGTATTTTAACTCATTATCACATTTATAAATTAAGTCTTCATTTTATGAAACTAGAAGATGAGAGTAAAGATGAAACGCCTGTGAACCCGCAAATTAATGAGCATTTTAATTAGCATTTTATGAAGAAGAGAAGGTGGTTTTAAACCAAAACCTCATCCATAAAAGAATCAATGAATTAAAGAATAATTAGAAGAATATGAGTGTAAAACCCATGAAAGGTATATTGGAGGCTACACCTTTGGAAGGTTGTTTTAACTGCTGTAAGTAAAGACGAGGTGACTAGGTAAGCACGGCGCAAGAGCCTCTTGATAAAAAATAAAGCCATCCTAACATTGACGGTTAGATAAATATAAATTGGAAGAGAAGGCTTGAACATTATGCAATTGGGTCCTCTATTTGGTTGTTGGAGCCTTTGTTATTGGAACCTGGGAAGGATCAACCTCTGTAATTTTTGGCCAGTTAATAGGTTATATAACTTAAACTGAACCGACATGTCTTTTTATACTGATTCTAGTGACACTAAGATTGTAAAAATTGTGGACTTTAAATGATTAAGTTAACCTAATATGTTTCTGGTTTTATTTCATTAAGATAGTTTTTATAGCCATTAGCAGTAATAATATGATCTAAATTATTAACCAATTCTTTTGCAATATTGGTATGACTCAACATATAAATCACAGTAAATCTACTGGTAATAAGCACAACGCTTAAAAGAATTTAAATTATATGTTCATAAAAATACTCATAAATTGATCTTTGTATACATTAATAGGGTTAAAAAAACCCTAATCCACCTTGCTTTTGGTCGGTGGATTAGGGTTTTTACTAAATATTTATTAGTAATACGCCTATGTGTCTTTTTTTTGTATTCTTTCTTTTTTATGTTCTGTGCTTATACTCATAACTTTATAAGAGAAAGCTTTAGATACAAGTAGGCCTATAAACTGAAAATAAATACATTTACGCGGACAGGTATAAATTTAATATTTAAAAAAAAATGGTACAAGCAGC
>Ga0233341_1000048_pt1 | contig 15098 bp, 16 predicted proteins | sample GEONDECOMP247_FD_180672 | JGI IMG/M metagenome (GOLD analysis project Ga0233341, IMG submission 180672) | Leaf litter microbial communities from Shasta-Trinity National Forest, California, United States - GEON-DECOMP-247 | ecosystem: Environmental > Terrestrial > Plant litter > Unclassified...
GGGGCTGGCACCCCCTGAGTTGGGAGGGCGGGCTGCACGCGCGCGCGGCGGAGGGGGCCGGGCGGTGCAGGCAGCTACGGTTGAGGGGTTTAGGGATATCCTACAGTGATAACCTCAGCTATAATTTTGAAGGAGTAGCGGGGGACGGGGACGCGAGGCCCGACCGTACCGCCCAAACCCGCAAGTTCGGACCCTCGACCTCGCCAAACGCACGTCTCCGCCCGCCCGCCCATCAGCCAGCCAGCCAACGCGCCGCACGCACCGGAACATCCTGATTGCTATCACCTGGCCCAGCAGCAGGATATCATGTCATGGAGAGGTTGAGGTTGAGCCTGTGATAGACCCCAGGAGGGTCGAGGATGCGGCAGCGCTCCCTTCGCTCGCCTCACTCGCACAGCTGACAACCAAGGGGGCAAGGGGAAACAGGGAGAAAAAACGACAAGCCAGGCTCTGGGACCAACATCACCGAATTGATAGAACCAGGCCGGCTTTATGCAAACCGCGATGCAACGGAGCCCGAGCCCCCGCGAGTGTTATACGATGCAGGCCACAAACATGAGCCACCCCCACATCCCCCACCTTCGCGCCGCAAAGAGAACACCAACACAGAAACAAGCAGCAAAACGGGTTGCAGAGATCAATTCAGTGACGCGGCTCCCATCGCGGCGGTGATCCTGCCCACCTTCCGCCTCGCCTCGGCCAGCAGCCTGCCCTCGTCCGCTAGCCTATTCTCCAACGCCTTGAGCTGCTCCCCTCCCAGCCTGCCCTCGACCCTGTGGACCCCGCCACTTGGCTGGCCCCTGTCCTGGTCCTCCTTCTCCCTCTCCCTCCTCTTGGCCTCCACAAGGGCCGGCCGCAACGCCTCCACCTGCCCCTCGAGCCGCCTCGCGCGCTCCACCAGGCTCGCCTCCCCAGCTGCCTCGACCGTCCGCTGCAGCCGCTTGAGCTCGGCGAACCACTTGGTCTCGTGCGCCGACAGCGTGGGCTGGTGCGCGTCCATCAGGCGTTGCAGGACGCGGTCCGCCCGGGCGAGCAGCGTCGCCTGGGTCGAGGCGGCCGTCTCGAGGCGGGTGGCGAGGGAGGTGCCCGTTGCGCGGAGCGCGTCGCCCTCGTCGGCGAGCCTCTCAATTTCCTTGAGCTGGCGGCCGAGCTCGTGAAGGACCATTTCGAGGCGGAGCTGGACCGCGTCGGCAGCGTTGGCGAGGTCGCGGAGCGAGCCGCGGAAGCCTGCGACGGTCGTGCCGAGAAACCGGAGCGACTCGGGATTCACCACGAGCGGCTTGGCCGCCAGCGTGGACGGTACTTGTGCGATTTGCGCCTTGGCTAACAAAGTCTTGGGCACAACGAACGGCTCGGCCAGGGCTGACTTGTACGCCCCCTCGTGCAAGGTCGAAGCCCCATTCAGGTGTACACCCAGGACGTCAGTCTCGACGCGGAGCGCGAGGTCGAAACCGACCAGCTGAAGGGCCGAGGTAACCAGCAGGACGGAGTAGCCTAGGTAAACATCGTGCACCACACCCAGACCAATCACTTCAGGCGCGGCAAGATCGTACCCCGCCCCAGTCTTGACAATCCAGACTGACTCAGTCGAGGTAGCGCCATTGAGCGCCCGCTCGACCTCCACCGCCGATCCGCCTGCCGCCGCGAGCGCCACAGCGCTCAGCCACCCGCCCAGCATGAGGCAGTGCGCTCCACGTGAGTGATGGATGTAGACCGTATCCGGGTACAACGGATCAACCAATACCGTCGGCCCGAGGTTTTCCAACCCATCCGCGACCTTGTCGGCCGGCAAGTCGGCCGCAATGCCTAAGTCGAGCGACTCGTAGACCGCCAGCGCAGGCAAGTCGTCGAATGGCTGGTCGCCACCGGCGACCCACCTCGCCTCCACCTTCTCCACCTCCAGGCACAAGTCAACCCGCCCGTCCGCGAACGCCACCACCACCACCCCGAGCGGTTCCGCCCCCGGCTCGGCCTCGTATGAGATGTAGGCCAGGTCGGCCGCCTCTTCGGCCGCGCCGTTGTCAAGCGAGGGTGGCGCGGGCTGGAGGAGGAACGGACCTTGCGGGGCGACCGGGCCGGCCCGGCCTAGCGAAGGACCGCCGGTGACGCGGACCGGACGGTCAGAGGAAGGGTCATCGTCTTGTTCGGAGTCTGCGAGGGCGGCGGCGTGGCGGGAGAGGTGGTGGATGTATTGGAGCTGGAGCGCGTCGTTTGTGGCGAGGCCGAAGTCGTGGCGGGAACTACTGCCGTTGGATGAGGCCAGAAGTGAGCGGGTCGGTGTCCGGTAAGGGGTCAGGGCTGAAGCGTGGTCTGCGGTTGTGGCGTTGGAGGGTGGTAGGCTCTCGACTTTGGCGGCGACGTAGGTTGAGAGGTACGAGATGTAGGAAGCAGGGATAGCTCTGCAAGATGGAACAATGGGCTTCTCAGCTTGCCTCCAGTTGAACTCTCGAACCGGCTTTGCTCACGCTTTGCTCGGCAAGAACGGGCAAATCGCGCGCACGTCTCCGTTCCTCATGAGGCCCATCACCGTCAGCGGGCCCCACCCCCCGCCACCGCCGATGACCATCCCGACCGCCTTCTCATCCTCGTCGTCATCTGCGCTGAACCCGCGCCGGGATGCCGAGGCTGCCGGCTTGGGCGAGGCGGTGATGAAGGAGAGGGTCTGGGTGGGTTCCTGGGCGTCGTCGGCGATGTTGTACTCGCGCAGGAGCGCGTCAGTCGTGAGCACCAGCAGCGACGACGCATGCTCGCCCCAGGGGTGCCACAACACGGACCCAACTGGCGGTGAACCGGGGAGCGAGTGGTAGTATCTCCCTACTGTAAGAGACCTAATAAGTGTAGGACCTGGTTAGCCTTGGCTGTAGCCCACGCGCCAAGACGAGGACGTTTGGGCTTACCTGCACTCGACCACGGTTGCGTATCCACTCGCCCATCCTTTCCGGGGCAACATAACTACGACAACCTCACTCTGGCCAACGACTGCCAGTAGTTTGCCACTGGGGTTGAGTATGAGCTGGTGAATGTCGAATTGAACAGTGGTTGTCTTGATGAGCTTGTACAGTCCCAGCTCGAGTTCAGCTCCGACCTGATCGGGCGAGCTGTCGCACCGGGCCTTGGCGTCTGACAAGCTGCACAGCCTAATCTCATTCCCAACAGCCAGAATCAAGTCAGACCCGCGCACGACGACCCGTTTGCGCGGGCCATCCAGCGCTGGGACCGGGGCCGGTGTTGAAGACGGCGGCGACGAGGTCGGGAGGGCGAAGATGGCGTGCTCGGCCAGTTTGGACAGGTACGAGGATGACTCGCTCATCTCGACTAGCTCACTCACGCTGCGGTCAGCTTTGTGACGCGCTTCAGGCTGTGGTTGAGCTCAGCGCTGAGACGAGAAGGAGCTTAATTTGGGCGACCGATCAGTTTGGCCGATCGCCGATCGGGCGCTCGGGCCGCGGGCGCGCGATCGAGCGCCGCAGCACGCAGGCTAGCTGCAGTTTATGGGGGGTTCAAGGTGGTGGGATTCGTCCAGTTTCCCAATCAGGCAACCATTCACCCACTGAGCCCATACACCCACTCACACACTATACACAAAACAGCGACCCGCACACATCAGCCCACCCTCGTTGACTCACATTCATCCGATCAATCAGCCGAGATCACTCAACTTGGCTCAGCCCCGTTAAGCTCAACGGAGTCGCCCAACCAGTTTGGGCTGAGTGGACCATCCAGATCGCCCGTCACCCAACCTCGAGGTCCGACAAACCTATCCGAAATGTCAATTTTCAGTCCAACGAGCCATTCGTCGCGAACAGCCAGCTCACCAGCGTACGCGCTCCCGACGCGACTGCCTTCTCGGGTCAACACAGCCTTGCTCATACCAACAAACTCACAATCGGCCACCCCAACCCAGCTACGCTCCCGGACCACAACTTCCAGCAGCTCAAACGCTTCTCCGTCAGCCCCACGCCCCAACCGGTCGCAAATCGCCGCACGGGATCCGACTTCGGTGGGGACGCCGGCTAGCGCGCTCCAGCGTCGGAGCACGTACCAGCAGCCACTTGGCACGGGAGGGAGCGTCCGCCGAGGGGAGGGGACGGGTAGGGCGCTCAAGCGGTCAATCGGGTGCGATGTCGTGATGGACATGTCACGTCGCCACGAAAGCTGTAAGCCACACACTCGTCTGCGATCCCCTCAACCTAGGGCTCGCGCTGGCGCACCCCCGAACTTGGGCCCCGTTCAGTCGGGTGCTGACCCCGCTCCCCAAACTTTGACAGACTTGTACGACTTTGTCCAAACCCTCGGGACGCCGATAGAGCCACCCCTCGCGCCTGACTCGAAGCGGCGCGCGCAGACGCCCCGGCCGGGCACGCCCGCGAGGGAACCCAGGCTCGACCTCGCCGCCGTGCGCCAGAATCTCCGCGAGCTGCACGAGACGGAGCGATCCTACCTCAGAAAAATGCAGGCAATGCTCGAGGCAAGCCGAAGTTCCTTCCCCCAGCCTCGCCTCGCGGGGGCTCCCGCATACACTCGGACCAGGGCTAACGTTTGCCTGCCTTTGCCGCCATTCGCCACAGCACCTCGCCCGGCCGCTGCGCACGTTTGCTAACAGCTCGACGACGGCCATCGTCTCCAAGGAGGCAGCCAAGCTGCTTTTCGGGAACATTGAGGAGTTGATCCCAATTGCGGTTCAGTTCGAGCGCGACTTAGCTGGCTTGGTCCGGGAGCTGGACGGCATTCTAGCCCGGGACCGGTCAAGTCACCAGATGCCCTGCAACATGGGCCACATCATTCTCACCAACGTGAGTCCCCGGATTGTAGAGGTCAAATTCATCGCATAGTAGCACACCCATTGACCACGCACGACTTTGGATGTTCCAGGTTGAGCGCATGGGTCCGTTCCGCACGTGGCTGATGAACGCGGGCGAGAGCGACTCAGCCTTCCGGGCCCTGGAACGGAACAGCCAGTTCCACACTTACCTCAACAGGCAAATCATGACAGTCAGGCAACAAGCTCAGTCAACAGGTGGACTTCAGGAACTCCTGGCAGAGCCGTTCCAGCGTGTCAGCCGCTACAGACTCATGATCGATCGTATGTCCCCGCCGCAGCGCTTCCCCTTGCCACCCCCGCCACTGACGCCCAGTCGCTCCCCGCTACCGCAGCCATCATTCGCCACCTCCCGCAGGACGACCCCAACCTTCCCGCCCTCCAGGATGCAGTCGAGGCGCTGTCAGAGCTGTGCAGCATGGAGACGGACGAGGCGACTAAGCGGACGGCCGAGATGTGGGCGCTTATCTACACGATCGACGGCTTCCCCCAGTCGCTCGTCGCGTACCGCTCGCGCCAGTTCCTCGGCGCGGTCGACGCCGACGAGGTGGTCGACAGCCCGAGCGGAACCTTTACGTTGCGGTGCTGCCTCTTCCTGTTCTCGGACAAGATCGTCCTCGCCAAGCGCCCAACCGGAGACAAGGGCGCTCGTCAGCTGGCCGGGGTCGACAACAACGACTCGCTCGTCAAGCAGTTCAAGGCCGCTCAGAGGCCCCAGGCCGAGGTGTCGCTGCTCGCAGCCGGCTCGCCCCGGAAGCAGGACCCGAACAAGATCAAGAAGGGCTGCTTGGGCTTCCGCGGCGCGGTCGAGCTGCTCGAGGTGCGCGCGGTCGACCTGGGACCGACCGAGTTCGGGCTCGTGATGGAGCAGCCCCCGGCGGATCAGAACGAGCGGTGGTGCGCGCGCCCGACGAGGCGGTACCAGATCGCCAGCATCGCGGGGGTCGACGACCGGGTTGCCGAGAAGAGGAGCTGGCTAGCTAAGGTGGAGGAGGCCCAGGCGCAGAGGAGGATTGGGTTTGGGGCCCCGGGGGTGCGGCGGAGCCTGCCAGTGCCGGCGAGCGGGGAGGGACCGGGCGGGGACCAGAAGGAGACTGTGGTTTACTGGACAGTGTGGGACAGGGATTCGTGGGAGCACGCTGGGAAGGCTGCTAAGGCCCAACTGGCGCTGCACATTGACGAGGATGGTGATGCGCACGACTTGACGCTGGGAAGGCCTGGGGGAGGGCCACCACAGATCGTCGCGAGGGCGACCTTCATCGGCGGGGACAGGTGCCAGTAAGTTGACCATCGCCAGTTGTCACCATGAGTAACGCTGATAATCCTCATCGTGATGCAGGTTCTCTGTTCGGTCCACCTCGGCCACCTCTCGCGCCGCGGCCGAGCGTATCGGACTGGATCGAATCACGCCCGCGATCGCTGAGATCGGTCTCAGCTACGGTCTCTGCTCCTTCCCGTCCAAGGCCGGGCCCGACTCGCCCACGGCCAACCGGCCGCGGCCGCGCTCGTTCCTGAACAGCTCGATTAACGGCGCGCTCGAGCTCCTCGGCGCGGGCTCGCTCAAGCGGGGCGACTCCAAGACGAGCCGCGTCTCGTCGGCCACAACGACGTCGCGCTACACAGCCTTCTCCAGCTCGCTCTCGTCGTCGACGACATTCTCGCCCAAGCAGCTCATGGGCAAGAAGAGTGCGCCCGACCTGTACGGATCGAGCCGGCACCGGGCGAGCAAAAGCGTGTCGGCGCTCGGGAACGGGCTGTCAATGGCCGAGGAGGACGAGGATGGTGTGGACCAGGGCACCAACAGGTCGTACGGGTTCCCGGCCAGAGCCGAGATGGAGTCGCCGGCGGGCCTTCCGTCCAAGGAGGTGCCTGTCAAGAGGCCCAACCGGCACCGCAGGTCGCTCTCGATGCCTCAACAGCCTACCCTAGCCGCCCTGGCTGCACCCGAGCTCGTCGAGGAGGAACCCGCGATGGACCCGCTCCGGCCGCCCACGCCCGAGCCGTTGGTCGACAGCAGGCCGCACACGGCGATGAGCTGGTTGCCGGAGGACGATCCGATCGTGCAGCTGCAGGCGTTACCGATCGCGTACCGCGCCCCGTCAAAGAACGGGCGCAGGCTGATGGGACCCAGGGCACCGGGGGCGACCCCGTCGAGCGCCGGAAGGGACACGAACTATGGCTCACCGTTCGAACGCGGAAGGGAGGAGTCGCCCGTGCCCGCGCCATACAGGGAGAACAACTCACTCTTGCCAGAGACGCCGACCAAAGTGACCACTGCCGAGAAGGACCAGGAGACCACCAATCAGTACCTCCCTTCGGCTGGGTACAAGCGCACCGGCGATCAAGCCATGTCGCTCCGCAAGAGCCCGGCCAAGAAGGCTTCCGTCTACGGCACCGAGGCGGGCGGGATGGGCACGCCTTCGCGCGGACTGAGTGGTGTGTCTCCCTTGTCGTTCACCCGGCGCGGGCCGTCGAGTGGGGTACGGGTACCCTCTGGGCGGGTGAGGATTCCTTCCGACGGGTCGGCGAGGCGCAGGACGAGCAGGATCGCCAGCGGGGCGAGCAGGATCGCCAGCGGGGCGAGCACCGTCAGGGCGGACTCGCCGGCACCGGTCGCTGAGAGGGAGAGAATGGACGAGGAGGACAGGATGGATGAGAACCAAGCCTTTGCGGGCAACGGTCCGGCTGCCAAGCTGAAGGCGCATTTGAAGGTTTTGAAGGCCACGTTGCTTCAGGACGCAGTCGGGAAGGAGAACGCCGGGCTCGCGCGCGGCACGACCCTGTCGCGCTCGCCCCACACTCATAACGTCCACCTCAAGATGACCAACAAGTCGTCCACCTCGTATGCCGCCGCCTTCTCGGCCGCCAAGTCGCGCACGCCCTCCTACTCAGCCCCCGCCGCGCCCGGGCCGGACCCGGCGTTCCTTTTGCGCTGGGTCAAGGAGCTCAGCCTGCTCGTCGACGAGTGTACCGAGCTGGGCGATCATTCCGCGACGTTGCCGCCGGGCCCGAGCATGACCGAGATGCTTACGCTCGAGGCCGAGCGCGACGTCCTCCAGGCCGAGCTCGGCTCGTGCCAGGCCCAACTCGCCGCCGCCGCTGCGGCCAACGCCTCCGTTCAGGCTGACTACGCCTCGAACCATGCCCAGCTGTCGGAACAGCAGAACCTGTACTCGCACGCGCTCAAGATGATCGACAATATTCAGCTCCTGTGGGACGAGCTGGACCAGATTGACGCCGAGGGCGCCGCGATCGACCACCCCGTCGCCAAGCTGCAGGCCAGGGCCGCGAGGGAGATGAAGGCACGCACCGAGGCGGAGCACAGGCTGGGGATGATGGAGCTCGAACTGGCCAAGGAGCGGGCCCAGAGGGAGAGGTACGAGGCCGTTCTGAGGGCGCACGGCTTAGTCTGAAGCAAGGGAAATGGACCGGACCAGCTCGTGGATGAGGCTTGCACCGTAGCATTTGTTGTGTTTTCCTCTGCGGAGCTGGGCTTCGCTTCATTTGTCTTTCCCGTCGTTCATTGGGCCCTGCCGCCTTCGCATTTGTTTCTTCGTTTTGCAATGTTTGCGCCACCCCTGCGGGCCGTTTCGAACACTTAAATCTACTTGCGGCGGCGGAGAAGACGCCGGTGGGCAGACGCCGGTGGGCTGGAATGCTGGGCTTTGGCGAGAGGCGCGGTTGGCGTCGGACCGGAGCCTGGCCACGCACAATGTCAGCCCGTGGAGCCCGTTTTTGAACGAAAACTGTGCATACCAACGTTACAGCTGGCTCCCTCGAGCGCGTGGCGCCGAATGGAGCTGGCCAGGCGGGGGGTTGCCACCCTATCACCAGACGGCCGGCTTGAGCCGGCGCCACGCTCCTTCTATGCTCGGCTAAGATGACAAACCAGCATCTCAGCCCTCTCTCCAAGTGTGTGTATGGATGTATTATGTAGAGTAATAGTGCAAGGTTAAGAAGCGCGACCCGACTGCACCGTCAGCCAGGGAATGAGTAGGGTATACAAGCTCGCCGTCTTTTGGTGGCGACGAATGGGGGTGGGGGGAGGGGTAGGGGGAAACCGAGGCAGACCGGCGAACGAAAATACACGCTCAGGCAGCCGAAACTAGCGGGGTCGCGTATTGGAACGAGTCGGACCGCTCGTACTCGTACTGCACCACCACATCGAGCAGAGTCAGCTCCGCCATTCGGGCCGGGAGGGATCAGGTGGCGGCTTACCATGTCGAGGGCGACCTCGCAGCTCTCCTTGACGACGCGCGGGCAGTTGGGATCGTTGGCGAACTCCTTGAGGATCGGGAGGCAGTCGTCGGTGGCGATCCCGCCGAGGGCCTCGGCCGCCTCGTGGCGGACCATGTCCTCCTCGTCCGGGCGCCGGAGGACCTCGATCAGGGACGGTACCGAGTCGGGCGAGGACATCTGCCCGAACACGTACGCGATCTCGTGCCTGGGCAGGTCAGGCGGTGGAGTCAGTACGCCGTGCACAGGGAGTGTTGGGCGTGGGTAACATGGGGGGGGGCGTGGCTTACCTGAAGAGGGCTGATTTGTCGTCGAAGCCGGTGGCGAGGGCGAGGACGGCGTCGCGGCCGCCGTCGTTGCGGAGAGCGAACATGGCGCGGTAGCGCTCGAACAGGTTGAGTTCCGCGTTCATGAGCGTAGCCTGCAGCTCGGGGACAGACTGGACCGAGGGCTGGCTGTTGGCAGCGAGGGGAGAGTGAAGCGACGCAGGCGCGGGGTCGATCGTGGGAAACGCACTGAAAGCCGAGATCAACCACAATGTAATCAGCCCAATCATCTAAGGGCAAGTCGAGAGAGCCGATTCTCTGCAAGACCGGGTCTCCTCCTGCGATGCCCTGACTTACGCGGAAGCCTCGAGCGTCTTGGCCTTCTGGGCCTTGCCCTCTGGCGAATTGTCCCACTCAATCTTGGCGACGGCGATCTCAGCCGTCTCCTTGATCGAGACGTTGGGGTGGCTCAGGAACGAGCGTAGGACGGGGAGTGACTCGGGCGAGGAAATTGCTCCCATCGCTTCGGCAGCCTGCCAGTTAAAACCATGTTGCGAGCACGCGCCCGTCAGCCACACCGACCAGCTTGCGCCCTATTGGCCGCGGTGAAGGAGCCCGAATCGGAGGGCCAGTACTGACCTCGTGCCTGACCATGGGATGCTCCTCCTCGTTCTCGAGTACCCCCTGGAGGATCGGGAGCGCGTAGACGTCGTCAATCTGTCCGAGGCAATAGGCCATCTCGTGCCCGAGCAGGGCGCTCTTGCCGTCGAATCCTAACAAACAATCAAACTCCTCCATTAGTACTCTACTCCATTCCCCGTCCTCTCAACCCATCCTACGCTCCTACTTACCCTTGCCGATGATGTCGATCGCGCGGTGGCCGCCGAGGCTCTTGAGCGTGAATAGGGCCCGGAACCGCTGCGCGAGCGGGGTCGCCTCCGAGTTTAGCTGCGCATCGAGCGAGTTGAGGTTGGCCTCGAGGTCGTCGGCGTTCATATTTATCGAGTTGAGGTGGCTGGGTGGTGTTGGAGGCTGGTTCAGGTGGCGGGGGGAGCGGTCGAGAATTTGTCGGAGCTGAGCTCGTGGGCTTAGGGAGTTTCAACTTTTTAGATCTCGCCCGAGCCTCTAGCCCGAGCGGCGCGCATACACTCACTTTCCCCCGCAAGCCGCCCGCCCACCGCCGCCTCCGCCGCCTCCGCCGCCGCACCGCCCGCCTGAGGCGGGGCCGCGCCGCACGTTGTCGTGCCAACTAGGGCGGCCCTGCCAACAGCCCACTGACCGCCCTGCCATCTCCTCTCCTCCAACACGTATTTCTTCGGCCACCCTCCTTTATTTTTGCCGCGATTGCGTCCACGCGTTCGGCACCAACAGCTGCCTCTCCAACGACCGCGCCGCGCAAGCGAGGCTCAGAACTTGGCCGGCGCAGTCGGAACTGAGTTCGCTGCATATTGCCAAATTTGTTTGATTTTGGTGCGTGTGAGCAATCACGGTGTGGCTAAAGGGTTGTGGTCGGCAGGCGGGGGTGAGAGACCAGCTTTGGTGGTGTGTTTGCGGTTGCCGGGTGGCGTAGCCGGCGCGGGGGCTGGGGCCGGCCTGGCGGACACGGGGCCGGCTTTGATTTTGGCCGGAGCCCGGCTCTGGTGGGATTGCACGCGCCCAACCACTCCGCCGGGGTCCCGTTCAGTGACGCTCGGCCTCCCCCCACTTGTCTAGCACCTCAACACAACCCAGCTTTGTAGCCGACACTCAACACTCAACACCCACACCAACGCAACCAACTTTGACCATGGTTTCTGACTCTGCGCTGCACGCTGTCGCGGGCGGGCTCGGCGGGGTAGTCTCTATGTGAGCCAGCCGGGCAGAGGGCTGAGTGTTTGGCCTGGAACAGGGTTACGACTGGCCTTGCTGACTGAGGTTGGTGATGTATTCAGGGTGATCACCTGTAAGTGGTTCAAACCTGAGCCAAGCGCGTGGCTGGGCCCAGGAAGGAGTTAAGGATGTGATCTCTGACGACGGAAGCTGTCGTTGCACGCGCCGAGCCGGCTAACTTAGTCGAGCGCTGGGCCGATCGCAGATCCGCTCGTGTCGCTCTCAACGAGGTCACAAGTCGCAGCGAGCAAGCAGCACAAGGTACTTCGAACTGCGTGTCTGACCTCCCCGAGTTGGGTACTGACGTTGGCGTTTGTATGTTTGCAGTCGACGCGTGCGGCGGCGCTCAAGATTATCAAGGAGGAAGGCTTGGTCGGCCTTTACGACGGCCTGAGCTCGTCGCTGCTCGGCATCGCCGTCACCAACTTTATCTACTATGGCACTTTTGAGGGATCGCGCACGGCTTACCTCAAGAGCAAGAACAAGTTGACGCTCTCGACCCTCGAGGCCATGGCAGTCTCGGCCGTGGCGGGCGCCACCACAAGCATCATCTCGAACCCAATCTGGGTAGTAAACACTCGCCAAACGTATGTCGGGCACAATTCAATGTGTGGAAAAATCCTACCCCTGTAGATAATTGACCCCATCGGCCCAATTTTTGGCCGCTCGCAGCGTGCGGACCACCGTCGCGGCGTCGGACCCTTCGCTGCCCGCGCCCGCCAACAGCGCAGGGCCGACCAAGACGGTCGTCAAGAAGCTCACCATCCTCGAGACGATCCTCCAGATCCTCCAGAAGGACGGCATTGGGGCGTTTTGGTCGGGCATCGGCCCCGCGCTCGTGCTCGTGTCGAACCCTGTGTTGCAGTTTTCCCTGTTTGAGCAGCTCAAGAACAAGATCCTCGCCTCGCGCGTGGGCGGGCCTGGCCTGACCGACCTCGAGTTTTTCTGGCTCGGGGCCGTGTCCAAGCTGTTCGCGACGACCATCACGTACCCTTACCTGACGGTGAAGGCGCGAATGCAGGCCGGATCGAGCGGGCACCAGTACAACTCGACCCTCGACGGGCTCCAGCAGACGATCGCGTCCGAGGGGGTCGCTGGCCTCTACCGCGGCATCGTCTCAAAGCTGATCCAGAGCGTCGCCACCGCGGCCATTCTTTTCGTAAGCCAGCCAGCCAATGGGTGTAAACCGAGACCGACACTGGTGGGGGCTAACCTGCGTGGGTTTGACTCTTAGCTCGCCAAGGAGAAGTGCTATCAGCTCACAGTCAAGGCGCTCAAGAGCGCAGCTAAAGTCCCGGCCTAGCTCTTGCGACGGTTCGCGCTAGGCCTCAGTCTGCCATATTCAAGCTTCGGATCTTGTGTAGTTGTTTGTTATTCACACGCGAATTTTCAAGCGATTTCGGATTAGACCTCCTTACACCTCCTGAGCAGCTCAACCTCCCACGGCAGCCACCCGTCCGCATCCCGTTCCGGCCCCGTCCCTTTGCCCTCCTTCTTGCTCCGCTCCAGTTCGGCAATTGCCTCTTTCAGCAGCGACCACTCGATGCATCCTCCCGCGAACGTCTCGAGAATGGGAGGGGCCGGGGCCGCAGCCGGTGCTGTAGCCGGTGCTGCCTCCATTGCGACGGGCGCCGTGGTGTTGGCGTCGGCAGCAGCTGCCGGGGCGGAAACGTCCGTCGGAGAGGCCTGGGCGGTGGCCTCGGCAGGCGCTGCCGCCTCGGCAGGAACCGGCTCGGCTAGGACCGGCTTGGCTTGTGCCGGGATCGCCAGGACGGAAGAAGCGTCGTCCGGGTTGAGGACGAAGGCGCCTTGGCGGGTGCGGGTGAGCTTGACGACGTGGGCTGCCGAGCCGAGGGCGAGGCCGAGGTCGTGCACGATTGAGCGGACGTACGTCCCGGACGAGACCACCATCCGCAGCTCGAATGTCGGTGGACGGGTCGAAGAATTCGGAGTGTCTGTAAAGCAGAGCGCGGTGAGCAAAACATATTTGGGGCAACGGCGATGGGTCGGCGACCGCGAGGGATTGAGCTGTGTGCTTACCAGTGGGTGGCGCGGCGGCGTCCTCCTCCACGCTGGGCACGACGGTCCCGCCTTGCTCAACCATCTTCTGGATCGCGACCAGCTCCTTAAGCTGGTCCTCAGGGAGCGAATCTGTCGGGGCCTCGTAGGTGTGCTCCTCGCCCGGAGTAAACGACAGCAGCTCGAGCTCGTGGACGATCTGCTTGCGCGCGGCGATTGGCCGCGGCAAGGGGAGGCCCTTGCGGGCGTACTCATACAGCGGCATTCCGTCCATCTTGAGCGCGGAGTACCTGTCCAAGCATGGTCCTCAAAGTAAGAACCCTGCACGACGTATCTCGGGCCATCATGGAGAGATCGTGACTTACACCGGCGGGACCTGGTCAATCTCACCCCTGAACTGGCCCAGTGCCGCCTCCACCGCCTGCCTTGTTACTGCCTCGAACGCAGCGTGCTTGACGACCTTGCCCTCGCTGTCGTAGCTGTCTGTGCTGGTGCCAACCAAGCCGATGGCCCTGTACTCCTTTGTGCAGTCGAGGAACGAGGCGAGCTGCTTTGTCGCGTTGTTGACGCCAACGACGAGGACGCCGTCGGCGAGCGGGTCGAGCGTCCCGCCCTGGCCGATCTTGATACGGTCCTGCTTGCTCTTGCGCCGGCGCGACTTGTCGTTGGGGTGGATCGGCGGGGCCTGCTTGGCGAACAGGCTAGACGACTGGAGGAGCGGCTGGAGATTGTTAAGGAGCGACATCGAGGTCACCCCGGTGGGCTTGTTAATCGCAAACAGCGCCGACAAGGGCGACGAGGAGGGCGCTTTCGGCATTCTGGGCGGCCGTGTGGGTGTGTTGAAGACTGGCAAGCAAAGAAAACGGAGAGAGAAGGAGGTTGTGGTGGGGGAGGTGTATTCAGCTGATCGGGCTCGTCGGGTTCCCAAAAATTGTGGCCCCTCAGCTCGGAGTTGAGCGGCGCGTCTGCCTTCGTCTGTTCTCACAAAACTGAACACTCAAACAAGATGACAACATCTCGACCTTCAAATTCAACCCTCTCTGCGCCCGAATTGCCCACGCCGACGCCCCCTTTGTCATCGAGCCTGCCTCCGCCCGTGCCGGGGCTGTCCTCCGCGGACTCGGCCCCGGCCGTCGCAAGTTCGAGTGCGGCACCCGCGCCACTCTCCAAGACCAAGCGCGACCGACAAGCTCACAACGAGGTCTTCAACCGCGGAAACTACCACGGCTACTATGGCTTCAGGACCGACTGCGTCCCTGACGCGCGCCTGCAGCTCCTCGAGCCTGCCCTGTTCGAGGGCCGCAACGTCCTCGACCTTGGCTGCAACGCCGGCAAGCTCTCGATCGAGACGCTTGTCCACTTGGGCGCTAGGCGCGTGGTCGGGCTCGACATCGACCCCGTCCTGATCGCCCAGTCCGAGGCCGCCCGAGTGGCCGCCGGGCTCGCTGACGATGCGCGCCTCTCGTTCGTCGAGGCCGACTTCTTGCCACCAGGTTTCTTCGATTCCGCCCCGGCCCGCGCGCTGCTCCCTCCCGGTGAGCGGTTCGAAACGATTCTGCTCCTCTCCATCACCAAATGGCTCCACCTCCACGCTGGCGACGACGGCCTGCTCGTCCTGTTCCACGCGCTCGCCGGCCTGCTCCCGCCCGGCGGCGCGCTCGTGGTCGAGCCGCAGGAGTGGGCCAACTACAAGAGCGCGGCGCGTAAGGCCAAGGATCTCCGGCCCGTGTTCGCGGCGATCAAAATGCGGCCGGACTTTGAGCCGTACCTGGGCCAGGAAGGGGGCGAGTGCGGCGAGGGCGCGGGGCTTGTGCTGGAGCGCAAGATTGAGCGCGACGAGGGGGGCTTCTCGCGGCCGCTGTGCGTGTGGCGCAAGGAGTGAGCCCAGT